>Ga0164290_1000163_pt1 | contig 253889 bp, 209 predicted proteins | sample Micstemetagenome_FD_108782 | JGI IMG/M metagenome (GOLD analysis project Ga0164290, IMG submission 108782) | Contaminated culture microbial community from soil near Moab, Utah, USA - Microcoleus steenstrupii SON62 (Illumina Assembly) | ecosystem: Environmental > Terrestrial > Soil > Soil crust...
AAGTTGAGCCAAGTTTCTTTCGTGCAAGGCTTCTGTGCGTTCAAGTTGAGCCAAGTTTCTTTCGTGCAAGGCTTCTGTGCGTTCAAGTTGAGCCAAGTTTCTTTCGTGCAATCCTGTCTCACGAGACTCAAGGGCTTCATTTAGATCTGAGCTAAGTCTAACCACTTGTTCTTTGTAACTATGTGCTTGTTCTGCATTGGAGTAGGCACCAAGAAAGGCGGCGCTAAGCATTCGCTGCCTAGTCAAGAAGTCAGAAATGAAGTCGGTTTCGGTATCAAAGAAAGCCCAATTTCGAACGACTGGCCGCTTAGCCTTGGCGCAAACGGCAATAAAAGCTAATGGATTGCCTGGCGAAGCGGCCATATTCAATGGCCGAGCTGCTAATGAGTTTGCTCCTTTTGACCGATCATCGATCGTCACACTTGCTTGCACTCGTTGTTGCAGAATCTGAATATGTGAAAAATATGGGTTCAGAAGTTCGCGGAACTCAGGCTCCGTCATTTCGCGGATGTGATAGGGGTTGGCGTCGTAGTGTTTGGTGACTTCGGGGTTGGGCGTGGAGATGATCATAACCCCGTCGTCGCGCAACAGGCGGGCGAAGCTGGCCACCACGGCTTTTTGCGTGGCGTGATCGACGTGCTCGATCATCTCGAAGCAGGTGATCAGGTCGAAGGATTTGTCGGGAAGGTTCGCGCCCAGGTCCGCACTTTGCACGAAGGTCAGTTTCGCGTCGCGGTGCACCTCGCGGGCCCAGGTCAGCGCGGCGGCGTCGATGTCCAGCCCCGTCACCGCTTTGGCGGCCGTGGCCAGCATGGCCGCGCCGTAGCCGGTGCCGCAGCCGAAATCCAGCACGCGCTTGCCCGCCGCCAGCTCGGCGGCCAGCGCGTAGCGCGGCATATGTTCATAGGCGGCGAGTTTCGACCACGTGCCCGGCACATAGCGTTCGTGCATGAACTGCATGAAATCGCTGCCCGAGGCGGTGGCCAGCAGGCCCGGCGCGGCAGCGAGATTTTTGGGATCGTCCGCGCCCGTGCCAAGCACCTCGATGGCGCTGAAATGCAGACGGCGCAGCAGATAGGTCAACGCCTCGGCGGTGTAATAGACGAGATGCGAGGGCGGGTGACGGTATTCCCACGCTTGGGGGTTTTGCTGCGCCTCGGCCGAACCGGCGTTGGGCGTGGCGATGACGACGGTGGTCTCGGGCGTGATCGCGCCGATGGAATACAGCTGATACAGCAGCGTGTAGGGCGAGGGCAGGTGCTCCAGCACGTCGAGCATCAGGATCAGGTCGAACTTGTGCGGAATTAGTTCAGCTACGTCAGCTACGATATAGGCACCTGTACCTAGACGGTCCATCGCCACTTGCCGCGCATGGTTCGAGATTTCTACACCAAAGCACTTCCAGCCTCTTGTAACGGCTGCTTGAAGATGTGTTCCGTAGCCGCAACCAACATCCAACAAGGATAGATTCTGATCGTTCCCGAAACGCTCCAGCACCGATTGGACGAGGCCAAGGCTCTGGGCTGATTGCGCGTCATAGTCCTCATAGCCGCCCTTTTCGCCGCCCTCGAACCACGCCGGCCGGTCGTAAAACGCCTTCAACTCGCGCGCGCTCGGCACGGGGCGCGCGTGCTCTGCCGTGCAGGTGGCGCAGCGCAGCACGTCGAAGCCCTCGGCTTTGCACAGCATGCTGATATGCTCGCCGTCGCCGCAGACGGGGCAGGCGGGCGGAATGTGCGGGGCGGTCGTCAACGTGGTCTCGCTCTCAGCACGACGATGTCCTGGAAGTCGTGAATGGCGCCGGATTTGATGTCGAGCACGTCGAAGGTCCGCGCCCAGATCTCGCGTATATATGCCTCCGAGATGAACGTGATGCCATAGGCGTAAAACAGATTGTTCAAATGCCCGCGCCACTGGCGGATGAAGTGAAAGCCCCGGGTCGCGAAGGTGTCGTGCGCCGTCATCACCGCGCGGCGCGGCACCTGCAGCATGTCGAACACGCCGGGCTCGGCGACGGCGCGCGCCAGGGCTCTGTTTCCATGCGTGCTCAGCAGCAGGGTCGCGCCGGGCTTGGCGACGCGCGCCAACTCCGACAGGTAGAAGAACTGGTCGCGTTCGTTCATGTGCGAGAACACCGAGATCGAGACGATCAGATCGAAACTCTGGGCCGCAAACGGCAGCGGCTTGCGCGGCGTGGTGCGCACGGCGCGTACGTGGCTGAGCGCGCGCGACACCCAGGCGACGTTGTAGCCGTCCACATCGACACCTGTGTATGTGCCGCGGAATCCCTTGAACAGGCGCGCCAGACGCCCTGCGCCGACGCCGAAATCCAAGACATCGCTAAACGAGGGCAGGGGTTTGGGGCTGGCCGAATTGAGCGCGCTGAAGATGTCGTAGCCGTGGGAGGCAAAGGCCGTGAGGTCCTTTAGGCCGGTGGTGATCTGCACGCGGTCGAGCGGCGGGAAGGGGGCCACCAGGGCCAGGGCCTCCCAGGAGGTGAACGCACCGGTGCGGTTGAACTCCAGCCAGTCGGGCAGCGGGCCGTGGACGCCCAGGTGCATAGTCTCTAAATCTGGGGTTTCCAGATCGGGCGTTGTTGGGCTCATGTGTCGGTGGGTCCGCGCGTTATCCTCAGTGTGGGCGTAGCCCAAAACGCCCGGCCATAGAAGGGCGTTCCCCTAGTCGGGCAGGCCGTTTCGGGCTTATTTTTGACGCTGAACAAGATGGAGAGTCCGCCATGTCCGCCGATCAACGCCCCATTGCCGTGCATGAAGCCCCCGACAAGCCCAAGGGTCCTCCCCCCGGCATACCTGTCGGCGGCAACGGCCGGCCCAACCCGACCCTGGCGATGAAGTCGGGCATCGAGGGCCGCGAGCGCGAGTTCGGCGAAGCCGTGGGCGTGCTGCTCAAGACCTTCATGGACACCATGCCGTACGTGCATGAATTCAACGACGCGGTGGTCAAATCGCACCTCTCGCACATCCAGTTCGCCAAGAAACACGGCCTGCTCAAGGAAATGATCGAGGACGATCAGAAGACCATGAGCCCCATGCTGAGCCGAGTGAAGAAAAGCATCGAGCAGTCGGGCAACACCGAACTGGCGATGATCGCCATGTTCGAGCGCACCAGCTGCTTTTATCAGATGGTCGCCACCTACCATTCCCAGACCGGCAAGCGCGTCTGGAAAAGCCCCTTCGGTTTGGTATTGGAGATGGGCACGCGCATCGGCCAGTTCGATATGACCGAGCAGGAGATCCACGACATCTGGCTCAAGCCGCGCCTGTACGGCTACGCCGAGCAGTTGGGGGTGAAGATCAAAATCACCGAAACGCTGGGCGAGGACAAAATGATCACCTGCGAGATGGTCGCCTGATGCATCACCTGTTCCGGGTTTTGGCTCCAAACCTCTAAGATGCTGATTCATATCGCGAAAAGACGTAAGATTGCCACCTAGTGGTCGTTTTTCACCTGTATTTTTCATCATATCAGGTGAGATGGCAGCTTACGAAACTGCGCCATCTTACCAATTCCTTCCCGCTACAGCCCGAAATCCGCCTGAATCTGCTTTCATACGCCCCTGCCAGCGGTTAAGAGCTTACCTCGCCTTACGGTAAGCTTACCAATTTCGATCAAACAGGGGTTTCCATGCGGGATACAGCCTTAGAGCGCGCCATTAGCGAAACCGGGGGCGTCGCCGCCCTGGCCCGGGCGATCAACGTCACCTCTCAGGCCATCAGCCAGTGGGACCGGGTGCCCGCCGAGCGCGTGTTGGCCGTGGAGAAGGCCACCAGCGGCAAGGTCAGCCGCCACGACCTGCGCCCAGACCTTTACCCCTCCGGCGGCGCGCCCGAGGTGCTGGGAACGCCGGGCAAGTGGGTCTATGCCTTCGGTGCGGGCAAGGCCGAGGGCCGCGCCGAGATGAAAAATCTACTGGGCGGCAAGGGTGCCAACCTGGCCGAGATGAGCGCCATTGGGCTGCCGGTGCCGCCGGGCTTCACCATCACGACCGAACTGTGCGTGCAGTACTACGCCAACGGCAAGACCTACCCGGCCGAGTTGCGCGGCCAGGTGGAGAGCGCACTCAAGACCGTCGAAAGCCTGATCGGGGCGAGGTTCGGCGATACCGTCAACCCGCTGCTGGTCTCGGTACGCTCGGGTGCACGCGCCTCCATGCCCGGGATGATGGACACCATCCTCAACCTCGGCCTCAACGACGAGACGGTGGAGGGCTTGGCCAAGCAGGCCAACGACGCGCGCTTTGCCTATGACAGCTATCGCCGCTTCATCCAGATGTACTCCGACGTGGTGCTGGGCTGCGATCACTACAATTTCGAGCACCTGCTCGAGATCGCCAAGGAAGATAAGGGCGTTTCCTTGGATACGCAGTTGGACGCCGACGACTTAAAAAAATTGGTGGCGGCCTACAAGGCCAAGGTCGAGGAAGAACTCGGCAAGCCGTTCCCGCAGGACGTCCATGAACAATTGTGGGGCGCCATCGGTGCGGTATTCCAAAGCTGGATGAACCAGCGCGCCATCACCTACCGCCGCCTGCACGACATCCCCGAAAGCTGGGGCACGGCGGTCAACGTGCAGTCCATGGTGTTCGGCAACATGGGCAATGACTGTGCCACCGGCGTGTGCTTCACCCGCGATCCGTCCACCGGGGACAACGTGTTTTACGGCGAATACCTGGTCAACGCCCAGGGCGAGGACGTGGTGGCGGGCATCCGCACCCCGCAGCAGATCACCATCGCCGGCAAGAAGGCGCAGGATTCGGACTTGCCGGCCATGGAGGAATCCATGCCCGAGTTGTATCGCCAACTGGTCGAGGTCCGCGAGAAGCTGGAACGTCACTACACCGACATGCAGGACATGGAGTTCACCATCCAGAAGAACAAACTCTGGATGCTGCAAACCCGCAACGGCAAGCGCACCTCCAAGGCCTCGCTCAAGATCGCCGTGGACATGGTCAACGAGGGCATCATTTCCGAAACCGAGGCGGTGCGGCGCATCAACCCCGGCCAGCTCGACCAGCTGCTGCACCCCACGCTCAACCCCAAGGCCCCGCGCCAGCTGTTGTCGCGCGGTCTGCCCGCTTCGCCGGGCGCGGCCGCGGGGCGCATCGTGTTCACTGCCGAGGACGCCGAAGATTGGCACAAGCGCGGCGAGAAAATCGTGCTGGTGCGCCGCGAGACCAGCCCCGAGGACATCGGCGGCATGCACGTTAGCCAGGGCATTCTCACGACGCGCGGCGGCATGACCAGCCACGCCGCCGTGGTGGCGCGCGGCATGGGCACCCCATGTGTGTGCGGTGCGGGCGATATTCAAATTGACGCCAAGGCCAAGACATTCCGCGTCCGCGATAAAATTCTGCTCGAAGGCGACGTGATTACATTGGACGGCGCGACGGGCGAGATTTTCCTCGGCCAAGTGCCCACCATTCAACCGGCCCTCACCGGCGACTTTGCGATTCTCATGAGCTGGGTGGATAAAATTCGACGTTTAAAAGTCCGCGCCAACGCCGAGACGCCGCTGGACGCGGAAACCGCGCGCAAGTTCGGCGCGGAGGGCATCGGTCTGGCGCGCACCGAGCACATGTTCTTCGACCCCGAGCGCATCCTCAACATCCGCCAGATGATTTTGGCCAAGGACGCGGGCGGGCGGCGCGCCGCGCTGGAGAAGCTGCTGCCCCATCAGCGCGGCGACTTCGTGAAGCTGTTTTCCATCATGGACGGCCTGCCGGTGACCATCCGCCTGCTTGACCCCCCGCTGCACGAATTCCTGCCGCAGACCGAGGCGGAATCGGCCGAGGTGGCCCAGGCCAGCGGCGTGTCCGTTGAAACGGTGCGTGACTTGCTGGTGAAGCTGCACGAAAGCAACCCGATGCTGGGCCATCGCGGAGTCCGGTTGGGCGTGTCGCACCCTGAGATTTACGAAATGCAGGCCCGCGCCATTTTCGAGGCGGCGGCGCAGGTTGCCCAGACGGGCAAAACCGTGCTGCCCGAGGTCATGATCCCGTTGGTGGGCACCAAGAAGGAACTCGACCTGATGAAGGCCGTGGTCGACGCCACCGCAAAATCGGTGTTCGACGCGGCGGGCGTGAAGGTTGCCTACCTTGTGGGCACTATGATCGAACTGCCGCGTGCTGCACTGATGGCCGCCGAGATCGCCCAGACCGCCGAGTTCTTCTCCTTCGGCACCAACGACCTGACGCAGACGACGTTTGGATTATCGCGCGACGACTGCGCGCCGCTGATCGAGGTGTATCGTGAAAGGGGTATTTTCGAGAAGGACCCCTTCGCCAGCCTGGATCAAGAGGGCGTTGGCCAGTTGATCACCATGGGCACCGAGCGCGGCCGGGCCACGCGGCCTGGCCTCAAGGTCGGCATCTGTGGCGAACACGGCGGCGACCCGGACTCGATCCACTTCTGCCACAAGGCAGGCCTGGATTACGTCTCCTGCTCGCCCTACCGCGTGCCCGTGGCGCGGCTGGCGGCGGCCCAGGCGGCGCTAAACGACAAGCCGGGTGCTTAAGATGCAGCCGATCTCCAGCATCGAGGAATTGGAGTCGTTTTACGGAACGCCGGTCGCCGCCTCGCTGGTGAAAGTCTCCGAAGTCATCACGCCTTCGTATCAAAAGCTGATCGAGGCCTCGCCGTTCTGCATTCTGTCGACTGTCGGGCCAGAGGGGCTTGACGGCTCGCCGCGCGGCGACCATCCTGGCTTCGTCAGGATCATCGACAACAGGACGCTGATGATGCCTGATCGCATGGGCAACAACCGCATCGACTCATTACGTAATATCGTGCGCGATCCCCGGGTGGCGTTGTTGTTCATGATTCCAGGCATCGGACAAACTTTGCGCGTGAACGGCCGGGCGTTCTTGACCGCCGACCAGGAAACGCTCGCGTCGTTCGCCGTCGAAGGCAAACCTCCGCGCACCGTCATGGTGGTTCACGTCGAGCAAGTCTATTTCCAATGCGCGCGGGCCATCGTGCGCTCTGAACTTTGGAGCCCGGCCAAGCATGTGACGCCCTCGGCGCTGCCCAGTGCCGGCGACATGCTGGCGGAAACGTCGCAAGGCAAAGTCGGCGGACGTGAATACGATACCGCTTGGCCCAAGCGGGCTAAGGAGACGTTGTGGTGATCGAACCTGTGTTGATGGCGACGTTGGCGGAGCAATAGCACCTATCGATCAATTCTTTGGGGCGGAGGTCTTCTTGAGACGCCGTAGGAGTTCCTGAGTAGCGTACTTCAAAGCCAATGCGCCAATAGCACTGGCCCCTGCGCTTTCGACTGAACTTGCTCCTTCGGGAAAAAAGAAAGCATCGACCGCGAAGGCACAGGCAAAGGCACCTCCGCCAACGATGATGTCGCCTGGGGTTGCCAGCTCCAGATCGCCGAATTTAAGGGACATGATCCGCTAAATAGCGGTGTTGAGGGCGGACAGCACGGTGGTTACAGCTTTTTGCTTTTGATCAGCCGAGATATGAAGATTCTTGGCACGGGCTCGTTCTTCGATGAATTCTTCCAAAAGTTTTTGTTCACGTTCTAAGCGAGCTAACTCATCCAAACCTTTCGCTTTGTATGACTCAAGATTGGTCACGAAGTGTGCAATGATGGCAGTGGCGGCAAGAAATAAGAATATACCGAGCGACCCAATCACAAAGCCGGGACCGCCCGTGTAGCCGAGCAGATTCGATGCCACCATTCCGATCCCGCCACCAAAAACCATCGACAGGGCAAAAACGGATGGCAAATTTGATTCTTTATTCGCGACCGAGTCTGTCATGTTGAAACTCCGTCCAATCAGATGTAGCTGATTTTAGCACACTCACCCCAGTTTCATCCAGCCCGCCGGTTCGGGGGTAACGCGCGCAGCACCGGCGTGCAGCACGCCGCCTTCGGCATTGCGCCAGGCTTCCAGGCGCACCAGCGCCAAGCCCGAGCCGTCGTGCGCGCTTTTCATTTCGCCGGCATCGGTGCCTTCCACGGTCAATGCCGTGCCGGGGGCGGGCGTCGGGCCGTCGATGCTCACGGGCATCAGACGCTTTTTCACCAGGGCGCGGTAGTGCGTGCGTGCGGTGAGTTCTTGGCCGACGTAGCAGCCTTTTTTATAATCCACGCCGCCCAGCTCATCGAAGCCGTTTTCCAGCAACAGCGCCTTCTCGATTTCCATGTCGCGGCTGCCGTCAGGTAAACCAAGCGCAAATCTGAGTGTATCGTAGTCCTCGGGTGTGGCTGTGCTCAGGCCCAGTTCCTTCAACACGGCCTCGGCGTTGTCGGCCAGCAGCGCCCAGCGCACACCGGCATCGATCAAGCGTGGGTCGGTAAACACCACGCCGGCACCCAGCGGTGTAATCGTGCCGGGCTCGGCGCGCAGTCCAAAGGCGGCTTCCACGTTGCGGCCCCACGCCGTTCCCACCGCCAACTCATCCACGGCCTCCAGCGTCACCTTGGCGCGCAGCTTGTATTTCGCCAGCCGGGCCATCAGGTCGTCGCGCCGGGCGCGCTCGCACTCCAGCCAGATGGCGTTGCCCAGCGAGAACATGAAAAATTCATGCAGGAACTTGCCCTGTGGCGTCAGGAACGCCGCCCAGGCCGCCAGCCCCGCCTCGACGCGGCGCACATCGTTGCTGACCAGGCCCTGGAGGAAGCCGCCGCGATCCTCGCCGCGCACGGCGATCAGGGCGCGGTGGGGCAGGGCGGTGAATTGCAATGTTGTCATAAGAACAGGGATATGAGGCACGGAGGCGGCGCGCGCAAGTGTCGGTTGCGTCATGTTATTGGCTCACGGCCACGCTTCCGCCGCCGCCTTTCGCCCGCTATAACACCGCGCCATGCATTATGTATTGATCGACGATTCCATCGCCTTCGACGGCTACACCTCCGCGCGCCGGCCCCTGGGCGGCGCGGAGAAGGCCTTCGCCAGCCTCGGCGGCGCGCTGGTCAAGCGCGGGCATTCCGTCACGGTGCTCAACCGCGTCCAGTACCCGACGTGGTGCGAGGGCGCGAAGTGGCGTCCCATCGACGACCCGCAGCTCACCACCGAGGCCGACGTGGTCGTCGCCTTCCGCAAGCCGGGCCTGCTCGCCACCGTGCGCCAGGCCAAGCATAGGCTGCTCTGGGTCACGGGCCCGGCGGACTACCTCAACACCCAGGGCGTGGCGGACTATTTTGATTCGCTCAAACCCACGGTCGTGTTCATCAGTCCGTCGCAGACCGCCGCCTACAAGGGCAAGGCGCCGACGGCGATCATCGCGCCGGGCGTGCGGAGTACATTTTACGAGGCCCAAGCCGCCGAGATCGACCCGTTCCCCGAGCTGGGCGGCGATGTTGCACCTGATGCGCCCGCCGCGCCCACCATTCCACCGCCGCACGCGGTGGTGACCACGCATCCGCAGCAGGGCCTGGCGTGGCTGATCGACATCTGGACCAAAATTGTGTTTCCCCAGATGCCCCAGGCGCGCATGGCGGTGTATTCGGCGGCCCTGCACAAGGGCACCAAGGGCGAAGAGGTGACGCCCGACATCAAGCCGATCCTCGATTTGGTGCAGAGCGTGGCCGATAAGAATATCGTCGTCGTCGAGCCGCGCAGCGATCGCGGCATGGCGGAGGTTTATCGCGCCTCGCGCGTGCACCTTTATCCCAGCTTCTCTCAGGACGTGGCCTGCTGGACGCTGCAGGAATCCCAAAGTGCCGGTCTACCTGCCGTGGCGCGCATGGTCGGCAACGCGGCCGAGCACGTCGTCAACGGCGAGACGGGCTTTTTGGTGCCCGACGCCGCGGCGTTCGGCAACGTCGCGCTGCAAATCCTCGGCGACGACGCCTTGTATCAGCGCCTGGGTGCGGCCGCTGCTGCGCCTACGCGCCGCCGGACGTGGGATTTGGTCGCCGCAGATTTCGACGCGCTGGTCGGCGCAGCGCCCGCCCCCGTGCCCGCCGAATCGTGAAGATCCTCTACATCTCCTGGACGCGCATCGGCGACGCGGTGCTGTCGACCGGAATCCTGCACGAACTCACCCGCCGACATCCCGGTGCCGAAATCACCGTCGTCTGCGGGCCCTTGGCTCAATCTCTGTTCGCCAACGTGCCCGGCCTGGCGCGCGTCATCGCCTTACCCAAACGTCCGTTCAACCTGCATTGGTTGGGGTTGTGGCGGCAAGTCGCCACTGAAAGCTGGGACTTGGTGGTGGATCTGCGCCGTTCGCTGATCTCTTACACTTTACGCGCCAAAGACCGCCGCATCCTGGGCCGCACCGACGATACGCAACATCGCGTTGCCTGGCTGCCCAAGGTTATCGGTCTGTCCGCGCCGCTCAATCCGCATTTGTGGATCACCGATTCACAACAAGCAAAAGCCAAGGAATTGGTGCCCGACGGCGCGCCGGTGCTGGCCATCGCGCCCATCGCCGCGCGTCTCGACAAGACCTGGGGGGCGGAGAAATTCGCCAGTCTGGTCACGCTGCTGCGCAGCACCGGCGGAGTGTGCGCCGGATGGCGCGTGCTGCTGGTGGCCGGGCCGGGCGAGGCCGCGCAGTTCCAGCCGCTGATCGACGCCGTGCCTGCCGAGGCGCGCATCATGCTGACCGATCAGCCCGACCTGCTGGTGGTGGCGGCGGCCTTGGCGCGGACACGGCTTTATATCGGCAATGATTCGGGCCTGACCCACATGGCCGCTGCCGTGAACACGCCCACCTTGGCGCTGTTCGGGCGCACCAACCCCAAGCATTACGGCCCGTGGAGCGAGCGGGCCTGCGTCGTGGAAGCGCCGCTGATCAACGGCGAACGCGCCATCGCGAACCTGAGCGTCGATGGGGTATGCTCCGCCGTCTCGGGCATGTTGCGGCAGTATCCGGAGTAAGATGAAAATTTTTCACATGACGGTCGGCGCGGGCGTCGGCGGCACCTGGGCGCAGTTCGAGCGCCTGGTCACGGCGCTGCAGGGCGCGGGCATCACCCAGCGCGTGATATGCTCGGCCGCCAGCGCCCACGGCGCGCGGTTGAAGGCGGCGGGCATCGAGACCATCACTATGGAGCTGCCCGGCGCGTTCGCCTTTATGGACCGCCGCAAGGTCAACGCCGAGCTGAAGCGCTTTACGCCCGACATCGTCATGTCATGGATGCCGGAAGCAAGCGCGCTGATCGAACCGGGTGGTTATGTGCATGTCGGCCGCGCGCCGCTGGTATTCGACGCACCACGCTTGGCGACGTGCACCGCGCTGATCGCGCCCTCGCAGGCCCGCGCCGATGCCGCCATAACCGCCGGGCGGCTCGCATCGGACGTGCATGTGCTGGCGAGCTTGCCCTCGGCGACGATCCATTCCGGCGTTGCCGCCCCCTTCGACCGCAAGAAGGCGTTCACGCCCGCCACGGCGCGGCTGGTGTTCACCGCCGTTCGTTTGGAAGAGAGCAAGGGCATCGTCGATCTGTTCGCCGCCATGGCGCAGCTCTCTGGCCTTTATTTGTGGATCGCGGGCGAAGGCGCACACCGCGAAAAACTGGAGGAGAAGGCTTATACGCTCGGCATCAAGCCGCGCGTGCGTTTCCTCGGTTGGCATGACGATCTGCGGCCGTACTTCGCCGCCGCCGATGTGTGCGTGTATCCCGCGCGCCAGGAGGATTTGGGCGACGCGGTGGTCGAGGCTTGGGCAGCGGCCTGTCCCTTGGTCGCGGCCGACAGCCTGGGGCCGGGCTTGTTGGTGCGTCATCAGGAGAACGGCCTGCTGGTTCCCGTCGGCGATGCGCGTGCCCTGGCCGATGCCGTCAAGTTCGTGCTGGTGGAGAAAGACGTGGCCCGCGCCATGACGGCGGCGGGCCGCACGGCCTATGAGGCCTCGTTCACACCGGAGCTATTGACCGCGCAATACGTCGCGCTGCTGAACAAGCTGACCGGTTCTGCGTAATCATGTGCGGCATCGCGGGCATCATCACGCGCACCGGCGCTGAACCCCCGCGCGATGTACTGCAACGCCTGGCAGAAGCTTTGAAGCATCGCGGTCCCGACGGTCATGCGCTGTATGTCCGTGGCGGCGTGGGGTTCGTTCACACACGATTGGCGATTATCGATCTTGCCACGGGCGATCAGCCGCTGATCGCCGACGACGGCACGGCGCTGATCGCCAATGCCGAGATTTATAACGACCTTGAACTGCGTAAAGAACTGGGTGCGGCGTTCAAGACCGGCTCAGACTGCGAAAGCGCGCTACATCTCTACGCCCGCGACGGCGAGAATTTCGCGCGGGCCTTGCGCGGCATGTATGCCCTGGCGATTCATGACACCGCTAAAAGCCGCGTCGTACTGGCGCGCGACCCTTTCGGCATCAAGCCGCTGTATATTGCTGAATGTGATGTCGGGTTTTGTTTCGCCTCCGAGCCCCAGGCGCTGATCGCCGCCGGTTTGGTGCTCCCGTGCATCAATGCAGCCGCGCGCGACGAGTTGCTGGCGTTGCAGTTCACCACACGTTCGGCCTTCGGCGGCATCGAGCGCGTTGCTCCCGGCGAAACGCTGGTGATCGAGCAAGGGCAAATTATACGACGAATCAAAATCGATGGGTTGGCGATGACTTCGCCCACGCAGGGTTTCGATAAGGCCTGGGCGGACTCCATCCACGTTCATCGCCGCGCCGACGTGCCCTATGGCATGTTCCTGTCGGGCGGCATCGATTCCTCCGCCGTGCTGGCGATGATGGCAAGGCAGGAGAGCCGCCCGGTGGTGGCCTACACGGTGGCGTTTCCCAAGAGCGCCGCCCACGACGAGCGGGACCTGGCGCGGCACGTGGCCCAGCATTTCGGCGCGCGGCATGAGGAAGTCGAAGTCACGGCCTTCGACTTCTGGAATCGCCTGCCGCTGATTGCCGCGGTCCTGGATGACCCCGTGGCCGACTACGCCATCATTCCGTCGTACTTGTTGGCCGAGCGTGCCAAGCAGGACGTGAAGGTGATCCTCACCGGCGAGGGCGGCGACGAGCTGTTCGCTGGTTACGGGCGTTATCGTGCAGCACTTCGCCCCTGGCCGTTCCGCAAACGGCCCTGGAGCAAAAGCGCGCTGGCGGGGTTGGGCATCCTGCGCAGGGAGTCACATTGGCGTACGGGGCTGGATGAACTTGAAAGCTCAATTCCCGCAGCCTTTGATCCGTTGCAAAAAGCACAAGCGCTCGATATCGCGGCCTGGTTGCCGCACGATCTGCTGTTGAAGGTCGACCGCTGCCTAATGGCCCACGGTATCGAAGGCCGCGTGCCGTTCCTTGATCCGGTGGTGACGGCCGCCTCGTTCCCGCTGCCACGAGCCCAAAAAATTAGAAATGGCCTGGGCAAATGGGCGCTGCGCGAGTGGCTGGCCTCGGCGATGCCCGGCTATCCCGCCTTCGCGCGCAAGCGCGGCTTCTCGGTGCCCGTGGGCGAATGGATCGCCGCGCAAGGCCGCCAGTTGGCACCTCTGGTGGCAGCCCAGCCGGGCGTCGCCGAGGCTTGTCATCCTAAGCGCGTCGAAGCCCTGTTTCGCGGCGACCGGCACGGCCAAGCGCAATGGCTGCTGTTGTTCTATGCTTTGTGGCACAACCGTCATATCCTGGGTCGTAGCGCGCAGGGCGACGTGCTGAGCGTGCTGGCGGAAAAATAACGGGGAATTCTCGCGTGAGTTGGGCGTTTGATCTGGTGGTGCACGGCGGAACGGTGTTCACGCCCGGCGGTCCGGTGGACACCGACATCGGCATCCGCGCCGGCCGCATCGCGGCCTTCGGCAATCTCAAAGATAAGGGCGCGGAAACCTTCGACGCCAAGGGCCTCACGGTGCTGCCCGGCGTTATCGATGAACAAGTGCATTTCCGCGAGCCCGGCCCGACGCACAAGGAAGATTTAGCTTACGGTTCCAAGGGCGCGGTGCTGGGCGGTGTGACCACGGTGTTCGAGATGCCCAACACCGACCCGCCGACCACGACGGCCGAACTCATGGCCGACAAGGTCAAGCGTGCCACGGGGCGCATGTGGACCAATTTCGCGTTCTATGTAGGCGCGTCGCCCGAGAACGCCGATCAGTTGGGCCAACTGGAACGCGTACCGGGCTGCTGCGGCATCAAGATGTTCATGGGCTCGTCCACAGGCTCGCTGCTGGTGGCCGACGACGCCAATGTGGCGCGCGTGCTGGCCAGCGGGTCGCGTCGCGTCACCGTGCACAGCGAGGACGACGACCGGCTGAAGGAACGAAACAGCCTGGTCAGCGGCGGGGCGGACGTGTCGATGCATCCGCAGTGGCGCGACGTGGAGACGGCGCTGCGCTGTACGCAGCGCCTACTCAAATTGGCGCATGAGAATCGCCGCCGCGTGCATGTGCTGCACGTCACCACCGCCGAGGAAATGGCGCTGCTCAAGGATCACAAGGACATCGCCACGGTCGAGATTCTGCCGCAGCACCTCACGCTTGCATCACCGGAGTGTTACGAGCGGCTGGGCACGCTGGCGCAGATGAACCCGCCGATCCGCGAGGCGCGCCACCGCGACGCCTTGTGGCAGGCGGTCAACGACGGAGTCGTGGACTGCCTGGGCTCGGATCACGCGCCCCATACGCTGGAGGAAAAAGCCAAGCCCTACCCCCGCAGTCCGTCAGGCCTGCCTGGCACGCAGACGATGCTGCCGCTGATGCTCAACCATGTCGCCGATGGGCGGCTGTCGTTACAGCGCATGGTCGAACTGCTCAGCACGGGTGCTGCGCGGGTGTTCAACGTGGCCAACAAGGGCCGCATTGTGCTGGGCTACGACGGCGACCTGACCATCGTGGATTTGAAAGCCAAGCGCGAAATCACCAACAAGTGGATCGCCAGCAAATCCGGCTGGACGCCCTTCGATGGCATGACCGTGACGGGCTGGCCCACGGCCACCATCGTGCGCGGTCATATCGTCATGCGCGAGGACGAAGTGCTGGGCACGCCTAAGGGCGAGATGACGCACTTCCAGGAGACTCTTTGATTTGGTCGCATTTCCCACGCCAAGTGGAAGGCCACTTCTCGGGGAAATGCTCTATGGCCTAGCTCCGGCGGGTGGCGGGTTGATGTAACCGCAGCTTTCATCGTCGGGTGCGTGGGCCATGACACGGTCGTAGAACGCCCCGGCACGCGCGATCATCGGCTCCACGTCCATCGCCAGGATCAATTCCTTCTCCGTCAGCGCCAGCGTAGCGGCCGCATAAGCCTCGATGTAGGCCTCGCGTGTCGGATATCTCTCTGCAATCGACGCACGCGGGTCTTTCGCCGCCAGCTTTTCATTCTCGTTGCGCGGGAAGGGGAAAAAGCTGCCGTCCCAGCGGCCCAGGCGCTCCGGCGCGCCGGTGGCGGCGTTCTGCAGGTTCCAACCAACGTAGGTGCCTAAGGGTGCGCTGAGTTCCGGCATCCTAAGCCCCGCTTTGTCCAAACCGTCGCCGTCGGGCATGGGCACGCGCACGGCATAGGTCGCGCCGACCTTGGGTGGCACGATGTCGGCGATGCCTTCCGCCGCGAACCTCGGCCCGAAGTTCAGGCGCGGCGGTTCCAGCAATTGTGACGGCACACGCACGGCGGGAATTTTAGGGAAGTCGGCGACGTATTGAATCAGTGTGCCTGCGCTGTTGTTTTCGAGCTGCGGCACGGCCGAGGTGGGCGGCTCGCGCTTGAGCGTCGCCCAGGCGTCGAGGTGCAGCAACAAAGCCCTGGTCAGCGGGCGGTAGTCCAGCGGGTTGCGGCAGGCGGCGAAGGACCCGCGATCACCGCCGCGTCCGGCGTTGTGCGGCGCGCCAGACATGAAATAGATGCGCGTATTGGCATGCGGTTCAAGGTCCGCAGCACCGTCCACCTGCATATGCGACAGCGAAGCGGCGCGCGCGAAATATTCCGCGGCACCATTCACCATAAAAAGCTTGGGCACTTGGCCCATGGCATCGGCGCGCGCGATGACGCTGCCGTTTTCCTTGGTGACGGGGTCCGTGGAGACGGCGGTGGAGAAGGGAAACCAGTCGGTCGGGTAATCCAATTCGATGTCGGGGCTGAAATGGCGGCTCGATTGCGCGAAGCGATAATTGAAACTGCCCCGTCCGCTGCCGCTCATGTTGGAATAGATTCCGTCGAACACCAGCCGCCCGCGCCCGTCCGTCACCAGCCCGGCATAAAGCATGGTGTTGAGCACGCGGCCCGACTGCGAATGGCCGAAGGCGATGGCCCATTTCGGCAGCTCGCCCTTGGGCTCAAGTAAGGGATTGGGTGCGCCGATGCGGTCGGCGCGGTTGAAGCGGAAAAACGACACGGCATCGCGGATGGCCGCCAAACCCAGGCCCACCACGCGTGGTTCGCGCGCGGTGTAGGTCAGCGCGTAGATCTGTCCGGGCTTGAAGCCGCCGTCGAGCGTGATCCAGGTGGGATCGTAGAAAAAGGCCTCGCCCTGCTTGCGGCCGAAGCGCCACTGGCTGCGCGGGATGATGTTGCGCTGGCCCAGCGCGGAGGCGCGCACTGTCAGCACCGCGTCGGGGTCGTCGGGCACGGCGGGCGGATAACCCACCGACAGCATGCCGATGTGCCGCGCGCTCGGGGTCGGCTCGTTCACCGTCACCTCGCCGTTGACGCGGCCCGTGATGATGCGCCCGCCGTCGCCCGCCGTGGGCAGGTCGGCGCGCAGACGGTTCTCGCCGGGCGGCACGTCCCACGTCCAGCCCGACCATAATAAGGTGTATCCCTGCTCGAACAGAAAGCCGCTGCCCGCATGCTCGGGTTCGGCGGGCAGGTTGCTGCCGCGCGCTTCGTTGAACATGCTCAGCATGCCCAGCCCGCCGCGGTTGTTGACCTCGTAGAGCAGACGCCCGTTGGCGCGCGTCGGGTCCACGGGCTTGAGCAGCAGAAAGTCGGCGGAGAAGGTGACGCGGCCTTGCGCGTCGCGCGCGGCCAGCTTGATATCGACGATGGACTGGTTCTCGGGCGCGTTCGGGTCCACCGCGAACGTCAACCGCCCGCGGATGCGCTCGTAGGCACCGACCGGCCCGAAACTTTTGCCGCCGGCGAAGGAGGTGCGCTCCAGGACTTCGATGCGATCGACCTCAGCCCGCGCCGAGGGCAGGGCCAAGATCAGCATCATTAGGCCGCAAAAAATCCTGTATGCCGTCGCCGCAAGCTGCATTGATAAATTCCGTCTCGGTTCAGCGTGGCTTTGCTTTAGTATGCCGGAACATCGCAGCCGGTCCAGGGGTGAGGGCGAATGATCGACTTATATACGGTGCCGACGGCCAACGGGCAGAAGGTGCACATCATGTTGGAGGAGTGCGCGCTGGCCTACACGCCGCACCTGATGGACTTGTACGGCGGGGCGCATCGCACGCCTGAGTTCAAGAAACTCAACCCCTTTGCCCGCGTTCCGATCATCATTGACCACGCCGCGCCGGGCGGGGACTTCACCGTGTGCGAAACCACCGCGATCCTGGACTATCTGGCCGGAAAGACGGGCCAGTTCATGCCCGCCGACGCGCGCGGCCGCAGCGAGGTGCGTCAATGGCTGTCGTTCGTGGCCACCAACGTCGGCCCGCTGTTCCGCGGCGAATACATGTTCGCCAACATCGTGCCGGGCAAGATCCGCGGCGCGGTGGATTACTTCGTCGGAGAGGCAGAGAAGGCCCTGGGCGTCTTGAACGACTACCTGGCACATAAGATCTACTTTGTCGCCGAGACCTACACCATCGCCGACATCAACGCCTATCCGGTGGCCGCCACGTCGAGCCAAAGACTTCCAAACGGCCTGGAACCCTATCCGCACCTCAAGGCCTGGGCGGCGCGCATCGCCGAACGGCCCGCGGTTCAGCGCGGTATGGCGTTGTTGACGTGAGTTCGCCCATATCGCTGTCCTGGCGCGGCGCGGTGGGGTTGATCACGGTCGACAACCCGCCGGTCAACGCCATCAACCATGCGGTGCGCGTGGGCCTGATCGCGGCGCTGGACGAGATTGCGAAAAACAAAACCGCGAAGGCCGTGGTCATCGCCGCCGCAGGCAAGACCTTCATGGCCGGGTCGGATATCAAGGAGTTTGATGCAGCCCTGCGCGCGCCGGGCCTGCCCGAGGTCATCGACCGCATCGAGAGGTTTCACCTGCCCGTCGTGGCGGCGATTCACGGCACGGCCTTGGGCGGCGGCTTCGAGCTGGCGCTGGGCTGTCACGCGCGCATCGCGGCGTCGGATGCCAAGGTCGGATTGCCGGAAATTCATTTGGGCCTGATTCCCGGCGCAGGCGGGACGCAGCGTCTGCCGCGCCTGATCGGCGTGGAGAAGGCGCTGGACTGGATTTTGTCGGGCCGTCACGTCCCCGCCACCGAAGTCGTTGATGAAATCACCGACGGTGACTTGATCGAGGCCGCGATTGCGTTAGCCGGAAGAGCCAAAATCAGGCGCACGCGCGATCTGCCGGTTCAAATGGAGAATCTGTCAGCCGTTCTGGACGCTCAACGCAAGGCCGTGGCCAAGCGCGCCCGGGGATTTGAAGCCCCGCCTGCCGCGATTGATGCGCTGGCCGCTGCGATCAAGCCATTTGATCAAGGACTGGCGTTTGAAGGTGCGACCTCGGCGCGGCTCAAGGCCTCGGATCAATCCCGTGCTCAACGGCACTTATTCTTTGCCGAGCGTGAGGTGGCGCGGATTCCCGACATTCCCAAACAGACGCCGTTGCGGCCCATCGCGACGGTCGGCGTGGTGGGCGCTGGGACGATGGGCCGGGGCATCGTCGTGGCGTGCCTTAATGCGGGCTTTCGCGTCGTGTGGGTCGATCGCGCTGATGAGGTGGTGGCGCGCGGCGTCGAGGGCGTGCGCGGCATCTACGCGCGTGACTTTGAAAAGAAGCGCATCACTGAATCGGTCATGGCCGAGCGGCTGAGCCGGTTGTCGGCCTCCGCCATCATCGAGTCATTGTCGCACGCCGATCTGGTGATCGAGGCCGCGTTCGAGGATATGGCGATCAAGCAGGATTTGTTCCGCCGGTTCGACAAGGTCTGCAAGCCCGGTGCGGTCCTGGCCTCCAACACCTCGACGCTGGACCTGAATCAAATTGCAAACGCCACCTCGCGGCCGGGCGACGTGGTCGGCATGCATTTCTTCTCGCCCGCCCATGTGATGAAACTGCTGGAGGTGGTGCGCGGTGCCTCTTCCGCGCCCGACGCGGTGGCCACGGCCATGAATTTCGGCAAGCGCATCGGCAAGACGGCCGTGCTGTCTGGCGTGTGTTTCGGTTTCATCGGCAACCGCATGTTCGAGGGTTATATCCGTGAATCCCAAATGCTGCTGCTCGAAGGTGCTGCTCCGTCGCAGGTGGACCGCGCGCTGACGGACTTCGGCATGGCCATGGGTCCGTGCGCGGTCATCGACCTCGCCGGCGTGGACGTGAGCTACCTGACGCGCGAGGGCAATCGCGCCAACCTGCCCAAAGACCCGCGCTATTGCGCCGTCGGCGATGCGCTGCATCACCTGGGCCGCCACGGCCAAAAGACAGGAAAGGGGTTCTATCGGTATGCCGACGGCAAAACGCTTGATGACCCCGAGGTCGAGGCGCTGATCCGCGCCGAGGCGCAGCGCCTGGGCGTCAAGCAACGCAACCTCACGCCTGAGGAGATCCTCGCGCGCTGCATATATCCGCTGATCGACGAAGGCCTGCGGATTTTGGATGAAAAGATCGCCTTGCGTGCGGGCGACATCGATGTGGTGTGGACCTCGGGCTACGGCTTTCCGCGTTATCGCGGCGGGCCGATGTTCCATGCCGATTTGATCGGACCAGAGAAAGTCGCCCAGGGCATGGCACGCTTTGCCGGAGAACTGGGTAACGATTTCGGCTACTGGACGCCGTCGGTTGCGTTGGCGACACTCGCCGCCGAAGGTAAGTCCATCGGTTCATGGAGCGCGCGATGAGCGATCTGTTCCGCCTCGACGGCAGGCCTGCCATCGTCACCGGCGCCAGCCGTGGCATCGGGCGTGCGATTGCGCTGACGCTGGCGGGCCTCGGCGCGAAGGTCGTGGTCTCCAGCCGCAAGATCGACGCGTGTGAGGCCGTGGTGGCCGAGATCAAAGCAGCGGGCGGCGAGGCGGTAGCAATCGCCTGCAACGTCGGCGAGAAGGAACAACTGGAAAGGCTGGTTTCAGAAACCGAGGACAAGGTCGGCGCGGCGCGCATTCTGGTGTGCAACGCCGCCACCAACCCGATCTATGGGCCCATGGCCGACGTCGAGGACCGCGCCTTCGACAAGATCATGGCCGTCAACGTGCGCGGCAACATCACGCTCATCAACCGCGCGGCTCCCGGCATGGCGGCCGCTGGCGGCGGGTCGATCATCCTGTTGTCGAGCATCGCGGGGTTGGCGGGCAGCCGCAATATCGGCGCGTATGCGGTGTCCAAATCCGCTGATACGCAGTTGGCGCGCAATTACGCCGTCGAACTGGGCGCCAAGAACATCCGCGTCAATGCGCTCGCGCCCGGCTTGATCAAGACCGACTTCGCCGAGGCGTTGTGGCAGGGCGAGGCGGGCAAGGCGTTTGCTGCCCGCACGCCGTTGGGGCGTATCGGCGAGCCCGGCGACATCGCGGGCGTCGTGGCGTTCCTGGCCTCGGACGCCGCCAAGTTCGTCACCGGTCAAACCCTGGTGGCCGACGGCGGCGTGACCATCGCCGATCCATTCTGAGCAAACAAAAAAGGCGTCGATTTTTCAACCGACGCCTTTGATGTGCTGGACTTTAAGTTTACTGGATGATGAGGAACAAGTCCTCGCTGCCGCGCTTGACCGACAGCGCGACCTGGCGGCCGCCGTCCTTCAGCGCCTTCTCGAACTCATCGACGCTTTTGACGGCCTTGCGGTTCACGGCCGCGACCACGTCGCGCTCGCGCAGTCCCGCCTGCCAGGCCGGGCTGCCGCGCTGCACTTCCTTCACCACGATGCCGGCGTCGCCGCCCTCGGGGTTGGAGAAGCTGGCACCCTCCAGCGTTTCGCGGTCCTCAATGGCCGCCACTTCCTGCTTTTCGGGCACTTTTTCCAGCCTGATGCGCAGGTCCTGCTTCTTGCCGTCGCGGATGATGGTCAGCGTCACGTTGGAGCCGACTTGCGTCAGACCCACGCGATTGCGCAGATCGCCCGAGCCCTTCACCGGCTTGCCGTCAAGCATCACGGCCACATCGCCGGCCTTGAGGCCTGCCTTGTCTCCGGGCGTGTCCTTCTCGACGCGCTGGATGACCGCGCCCTCGTTCTGGTCGATGCCGAGGTTCTTGGCCAGTTCCGGCGTCAGGTCGGTGATCTGGATGCCGATGCGGCCGCGGCGCACTTCGCCGAACTCGATCAGCTGATCCATGACGTTGGTGATGATCGAGGTGGGCACGGCGAAGCCGATGCCGACGTTGCCGCCGCCGTTGCCGCCCAGGATGGCGGTGTTCATGCCGATCATCTCGCCTTTCAGGTTGGTGAGCGGGCCGCCGGAGTTGCCGGGGTTGATGGCCGCGTCGGTCTGGATGAAGTCCTCGTAGCCTTCCAGGTTGATGGTGCGGCCCAGCGCGCTGACGATGCCCGAGGTGACCGTCTGGCCCAAGCCGAACGGATTGCCAACGGCGACCACGAAGTCACCGACCATCAGCTTGTTGGAATCGCCGATAGGCAGTTCCGTCAGGTTCTTGCCCTCGACCTGCAGTAGGGCCACGTCGGTGGCTTCGTCGCTGCCGACCTTCTTGGCGGTGAACTCACGCCCGTCCTTCAGCTTGACGACGATCTCGCTGGCGTCGTCGATGACGTGGTGGTTGGTGAGGATGTAGCCTTTCTGGGCGTCGACGATGATGCCCGAGCCCACCGAGCGGCGCTCGCGCGGCATGGGGCGGTCGGGGATGTCGAAGAAGCGGCGGAACATGGGGTCGCGCATCAGCGGGTTGTTGGCCATGTCGTCCTTGGACTTGACCGCGATGTTGACCACGGCGGGCACGACCTTCTCGATCAGCGGGGCCAGCGTCGGCGTGCCGTCGCGCATCGGCATCCCGGCGATTTGCGCCTGAACGGCAAGGGGCGTCACGGCGACGGTGCCGAGCGCGAGGACGATGGCGGCGCTGGTCAGGAGCCGGGAGGACAAACGGGTGGACGGAGCGGACATTTCGTCTTGGGCCTTTCGTGCCGGGAATGTAATGCGGCGAGCATCGTGCAGCCGCGTGCCTGAGATGTTAGCCGTAAGGCGCGCGCGTTCAATCGGGGTAACAGCTATTTAATATCGAGAAAATCAGGGTTTCCGGGTCTTTTCGCCCTACGGGCGCGGGGCGATTTCATGGCAGGTGATGACGCCGCCGGCGGGCATATCGCGCACGTCGTCATGCAGCATCTGAATTTTCCACAGTCTGTCCCTGGGAAAATAATTGAGGAACGTGTTGGCCGGGTTGCTGAGCGTACAAAACGCATTTCCGCTGTCGGGAACCGCGACTTCCTGGCCGCGGATCGCAGTGCCGTAGGCCGTATAGATGTAGCGGCGCAGCGGAGCGCCCGGCGGGTCCAGCGCCTCCATGGCGGTGTTGGATTTCGCGTCGATCACCGTGGGCGGCAGGCCGGGGGCTTCCTCGGCCAAGTTTCTCAGCTCGGCTTTCCATGCATTTTTGTCCACCGTATCGTCGTTAACGATGCCGAAGGCCTTATTGCGCGCGGCTGGGTTTTTCAGTGCATCGACGGCCACATGGGCCGCATCGCCGATGGCGATTTGTGCGGATTTGTAGGCCGCGCGCCCGGTCAGCTTGATGGGCCGCTGGCCCGCCGGCTGCTCGGTCAGGCCGCCGGGCCCGACGATGGTGTAGCTGAGCCCGCTGCGCTTGACCGCATCCTCGCCCTTGGTTTTCCAGAATTCGAGGTAGCCGAAGCTGGCGCTTTGGGTCACGTCCTTGTGTGGGCCGATGCTGCCCACCGACACCACCACCATGTGTTTCACACCCGCCGCCTTCGCCGCTTCTGCTAGCAGTTTCGTCCCCAAGTAGTCCACGAACTGCGCGCTGTTCATGCCGGTCCAGACGCGCGAGCCGATGGCCGAGACGACGTAGTCGATTGTTCGGCCTTTGAATGCCGCGTCCACCTGGGCTTTGATGCGTATATCGGCCTGAACCCACTCGTATTCGTCACCGATGTCTTTTTTCGAGGCTTCCACGTCGCGGGTCAGCGCACGGATCTCGTAGCCTTGGGATTTGAGCTCCTTAAGCATCATCTGCCCGGTGCGGCCCGTGGCCCCGGCCACCAATACCGTTTCCGCCCCCGCGGGTGCGGCGGCCAGTACGGCGAACATAACCCAAGCAATGCGTTTCATGACGTTCCCCTTCATCCAACGGGTGAACGCTAGCGAACTCTCGCCTCCGGGCCAAGAGATCGTGATACCCGTTCCGCCACGCGTTGATTATGCTCTTGGCTTCAATCCTGGGGAGGAACCGATGAAAACGTCCTTGTTGTTGTCCGCCGCTGCCCTGTTGTCTGCCGCGCCCGCATCGGCGCACGTCGTGATGGAGAAGTGGGAGGCGACCGCCGGTTATCAGTCGTTTCTCACCCTGGTGGTGCCGCACGGCTGCGGCCTGTCGCCGACCACCGAAGTGCGCGTGAAGGTGCCCGAGGGCATCGACATCATCGTGCCGGAACCCAAGCCCGGCTGGACGCTCGACATCACCATGCGCAAGCTCGACAAGCCCATGCCCGGCGAGGGCGGACGGCAGGTCACCGAAGTGGTGGACGAAATTTCCTGGAAGGGCGGGAACCTGCCCACCAATCACCTGGGCCGCTTCGACGTCCTGGCGCGCATGCCCGATAAGCCCGGCAAGGTGATGTACTTCAAGACCATCCAGAAGTGCGCGCAAGGAGAAACCAAGTGGGTCGATACCGTTCCCGACGGCGAGCCGGTGTGGAAAGTGTGGGCTCAGCCGGCACCCGCGCCGTTCGTGGAACTCAAGCCCGCGCCCGGCCCGCAGCTCGGCGCGACCATGCAGCAGATCGGCGAGGAACGGAAGAAATTGGGCAAGGGTCCCGGTGCTCAATAGAAAAAGCGCACAGTAGAGGAGGCATCACCATGATGCGGCGTACTGTATTGGCGTTGGCGGTGGTGCTGCTGTCGGGCGGTGCCTTCGCCGCCGACGGCGGTGTGCTGGTGTTTGGCGGCAATCGCGCCACGGGGCTGGAGGTGGTGCGCACCCTGAAGGCCAAGGGCGATGATGTGACGGTGTTTGTGCGCCCGTCGTCCGACATCGCCGAATTGCAGAAGCTGGGTGTGAAAACCGTCACCGGCGATGCGCTCAACCCCGCCGACGTGGCCAAAGCTGCCAAGTCGGCAAAGTTCCGCGCGGTCGTCAGTTCGCTGGGCGGCAAGCGCGGCGAGCCGCGTCCCGACTTCGAGGGGACCAAGAACATTGTCGATGCCGCCAAGGCCGCGGGCATTGCGCGCATGGTGATCGTCACGGCCATCGGCACGGGCGATTCGATCAAGGCCGTGTCGGAGCTGACGTTGAAGGTGCTTGGGCCGGTCTACGCCGAGAAGGTCAAGGGCGAGGATTATCTCAAGGCCTCGGGGCTGACGTACACCATCATCCGGCCCGGCGGGCTGAAGGACCTGCCGTCCACGGGCGACGGCATGCTGACCGAAGACATCACGGTGGGCGGCGACATCCACCGCAGCGATCTGGGCATCATCACCGCGCAGGCCATCGACGACGCCAAGACCTTCAACAAGGTCTATTCGGCGGTGGACAAGAACATGATCGCGTCCGCGCCCATGGTGCCGCGCCAGGGCATGCCGCCCCCGCCGGCGGAGAAGAAGTAAGCATCAACCCCTCACCGCCTCGCTGACGCTCGGCACCCTCTCCCCTACTCAGGGGAGAGGGTTGGGGTGAGGGGTAATCTACTGCGCCGAGCCGCAGAATCTGCACTTCTTCGCCTTGATGGGAATCATCGAGGTGCACTCGGTGCATTCCTTTTCCGTCGGTGCTGCGGCCGGGGCGGGTTTCTCGGCCATGGCCTTCAGCCGGTTCATCTGCTTGATCACCAGGAACACCGCGAAGGCGACGATGGTGAAGTCGATGATGGTGTTGATGAACATGCCGTAGGCCACCACCGGCACCCCGGCGTCCCGGGCGGCCGCGACGCTGGCGAAGTCGCCCTCGGACAGCGTGAAAAAGAGGTTGGAAAAATCCACCTTGCCCAGCAGCGCGCCGATGGGCGGCATCAGCACGTCGTTGACCAACGAGGTGGTGATTTTCCCGAAGGCCGCGCCGATGATGACGCCGACCGCGAGGTCGACGACGCTGCCGCGCATGGCGAATTCACGAAACTCTTTCAGCATGACGTGTTCCTTTGCTTCATTCCGCCGGCATGGCGGCGTACATGGTTTTCCAATCGCCGGGCTTGCGCGCTGGATCGTTCATCAGCGCAAAAACTTTGCCCCGCGCGGCGGGGTTGGTCAGCGCATCGACGACGACGAGGCCGATGTCGCCGCTGGTGGTGGTGGAAATCTCGTAGTCCTTGCGCGCCAGCAGCCGCACACCGATGTTGCCGCCCGGCTCGTACTTCAGCCGCCCCGGCGCGATGATGGTGAACGATTGTCCGCTGTTACGCAGGTACGCCTCGCCTTTGGTCTTGAACCAGCGCACGTAGCCCGAGGCCGGGTTCAGGCTTTGGTCCACCTGCGGGCCCGAGGTGGCCGAGGAGATCAGCACGAAATGCTTCACGCCTGCCGCCTTGGCCGCGTCGATCAGGTTGCGGTTGCCCGCGAAGTCGATGAACTCGGGGCTTAAGGGCCCGGTGCGGGTGTCGCCGTTGATGGTGGAGATGACGTAATCGGCCCCGGCCATGGCGCGGCCGAGCGAGGCCGGGTCGCGTACGTCGCCCGACACCCACTCATACTGATCGCTGATCTCGCGTTTGGCCCGCTCGATGTTTCGCGTCATGCCGCGCACGCTGTAGCCGGCGTCCTTCACCTTCACGGCGATGTCGCGGCCGATCATGCCCGTGGCCCCGGCGATCAGCACGGTACCCTTGTTCTGCGGAGTCGGTGCCGCGGCGCAGGCTGACAGCAACGCAAACCCCAAAGCTACGAACAGGTTTTTCATCACGGCCACGCGGACTGCAGGGCGGTGAACTCGCTGCGCCAGGCGTTCATGGGCCGCAGCGGGTCGTTCATGATGGCGAAGGCTTTGTTGCGCGAAGCCGGCTCTTTCAGCGCCGCGGCGACGACTGAGGCAATGTCGGGAATGGCGATGATCACCATTTCGTCCGTGGTCTTGGTGGTGGCGTCGTATTCGATACGCGAGAACATGCGGATGCCTGCCTGTCCGCCCGGCTTCTCCACCAACCCCGCCGCGCCGAGAATGGTATAGGGCACGCCGCTGGCCTTCAGGTACTGCTCGCCCTTGGTCTTGAAATAACGTGTGTAGCCGCCGTTGGTGTGGGTGGAATGATCGATATGCGGCCCGGTGCGGCCCGAGCCGATCAGCACGAACTGCCGCGCGCCGATCTCCTTGGCCACGTCCGCGAGGTTACGCGTGCCGGCGAAGTCGACAAATTCAGACGAGTTGGGCCCGGTGCTCGCGCCTGCGCCGATGGCCGAGACCACGTAGTCCGCGCCAGTCATGGCCCGACGCAGCGAGTCGATGTCGCGCACGTTACCTTCCACCCAGCGCATATTAGGCATCGCTTCAAGAGAAGCGGCCCCATCGCGGGCAAAAGCGGTCACTTGATAGCCCTGGCCGATCAGTTCCTTGACGATGACCCTTCCGGTGCGCCCCGTCGCGCCGGCGACGAACACTGTTTCCGCCAGCGCGGCGGACGACAGCAGTAAAGCCCAGCCGAATAAGATTACGCGCATGTGCAAATTCCCCCTTGATCCGGCACCAGCCTAGCGGATGAGGCGCGCTAGCAAAAGATTGTCACGCGACTGTGCTTTCCAAGGCTGCAACCCATGCGTTAGCGTTTGCGTCCCCAACAGGAGACCGCCATGACCCTGACCCGACAGCAGTTCCTCAAAACCGCCGCCGCTATGGCGGCGCTTCCTCTGATCCCGCCGTCATTGGCCGCAACGCCGCTGTTGACGCGCGCGATCCCCAAGACCGGCGAGCAAATCCCCATGATGGGGCTGGGCACCGCCAGCTCGTTCGCGGGCTCGGCGGACGTCGAGGCGCGGCGCGAGGTCATCCGCACGCTGCTCGACGGCGGGGCGACCCTCATCGACACCGCGCCGTCCTACGCCCAGGCCGAAGAAGTCACGGGGCAGATTCTGGCTGATCTCGGCGCGCGCAAGAAATCCTTCATCGCCACAAAGGTCCGCATCGAAGGCAAGGAGGCGGGGCTGGGGTCGTTCAATGCCTCGCTGCAGAAACTCAAGACCGACGTGATTGATTTGATGCAGGTCCATAACCTGGTCGATACGGCCACTCATCTGGCGACGATGCGCGACTGGAAAGCGGCCAAGAAATTCCGCTACATCGGCATCACCCACTGGCAGCCCGAGGCGCAAGAGCAGCTCGGCCCCGTCATGTCCAAGGAAGACCTGGACTTCGTGCAGTTCAACTACTCGGTGGACGTGCGCGGGCCGGAAAAGACGCTGTTGCCGTTGGCCAAGGACCGCGGCATCGCCGTGCTGGTCAACGTGCCGCTGGGCCGGGGCAAACTCTTGCAGTCGGTTCAGGGCAAGGAACTGCCCGGCATCGCCAAGGATTTGGGCTGCGACAGCTTTGCCCAGCTTTTATTGAAATTCGTGCTGTCGCATCCGGCCGTGACGGTGGCGATTCCGGCCACGTCCAAGGCCAAGCACATGGCCGACAACCTGGGCGCGGCGCGCGGGCGTCTGCCCGACGCCAAGGAACGCGAGAAGATCGCCGAGTTCTGGGCGAACGTATAGAATCTTGTTTGGTCGCATTTCCCACGCCAAGTGGAAGGCCACTTCTCGGGGAAATGCTCGAATAAAAAACGGCGCTGCTTCCAGGCAGCGCCGTTTTTCTCAATTTAAATTTCTTAGTCCTTCTTGATGCCGGCCAGCGCGGCTTTCCACGTGCCGGGCTTGCCGTCCTTGTCGCTGACGGTGGCGATTGTCTTGCCCACCACGTCCTTGTTGGTCAGCGCGTCGGCCATGATCAGGCCCACGTCGGAACGGCAGATCGTCGGCCCTTGCGTGATGTCGGCGACGCTGCCGACCTTGAGGCCGGCCTTGCCCGGCTCGCAGTCGGCCAAGCCGCCGGGACGCACGATGGTATAGGACAGCCCGCTTTTACGCAGATGGTCCTCGCCCTTGCCCTTCCACATCAGCACCATGCCGAAGCGCTTGTTGAGGAACGTCTCGGGGTTCGGGTCGGCCGCGCCGATGGACGACATCAGCACGAAGTGCTTCACGCCGGCGGCCTTGGCCGCGTCGGTCAGGTTGACCACGCCCTTATAGTCGACGTTTTCGGGGTTGTTGGGCGGTTCTACGCCGCCGGCACCGATGGTCGAGATGACGTAGGTCGCGCCCTTCATCGCCGCGCCCAAGGTCTCGGGTTTGGTGGCGTCGGCCTGCACGACCTCCACGCCCGCGCCCAGGTCGCCCGCTTTGGCCTTGTCGCGCACCATGGCGCGCACCTTGTAGCCTTGTTCCGAAAGGATCTTGATCAGCGGCACGCCGCTTTTGCCCGTCGCGCCGGCGACGACGACGGTTTCACCCGCCGCGTAAGCCGAGGTCGTCATGCCCATCGCCACGGCGACCGCGAGGATCGTCTTTGTCAAAGTCATTCGTGTGCTCCCTGTTTGCGTGAGGCGGCTTTGCGCCTCACATGACACGCGCGAACAGTAGCCCAGCGCGTACGGATGCGGAAATACGCCAACGGCCACAAAAGCGGCCCCCGTTCACCACTTGGTTTACCCTCGACTTGAGGCGGAAAAGCCCTAAATTTCCCAGGCGAATCATCGCCTTGAATGGAATCCACCCATGCTGTTCAGAACGCTCGCCGCCGCCTTGGTCCTTGGCATGGCCGCCGCCGCGCAGGAGGGCGAGCATCCGCCGCCGCCGCGCGCAGCGCCCTTAAAGCCCGTCGAGGTGACCGAGGCGCTGGAACCGCCGCGCGAGGGCGTGATCGTGTTCGGCGGCAACCGGGCCACGGGCCTGGAAGTCGTCAAAAGCCTGGTGGCGCGCGGCGAGAAGGTCACCGTCATGGTACGGCCCACGTCGGACACCGCCGCGCTGAAGGCACTTGGCGTGACTCTGGTGGAAGGCGACGCCATGAACGCCGAACAAGTCGCCAAGGCCGCCGCCAGCGCCTACTACCGCGCGGCGGTCTCGACGCTTGGCGGGGGCGGCACCGATCCGGCGACGCGGCCCGATTTCACCGGCAACAAGAATGCGGTCGATGCCGCCAAGGCCGCCCGCATCCCGCGCTTTGTGCTGGTGACGGTGATCGGCACGGGGCAAAGCAAGTCCGCCGCACCTTTGTTGTCGCGCTTTGCGCTGCGCAAGGTGTTGCCGCTGAAGGAGCAGGCGGAGAACTACCTGATCGAATCGGGCCTCAAGTACACCATCATCCGGCCCGGCGGATTGCTCGAGCGCGCGGCCGAAGGCAAGTCGATGCTGACCGAGGACCCCGAGAAGTTCAGTTGGATGATCCGCGCCGACCTCGGCAAGCTGACGGCGGATACTCTTTTTGAAGGGACCACCGTCAACAAAATCTACACGGCCTTCGACCCGACACGCGATACGTTCTTCTCCGGGCTTTTTGAACGCCTGAGTGAAGACAAAAAGAGCGAAGACAAGAAAGAGTAGGGCATCATGGCCTGGATTTTGCTGGGCCTCGCCGGACTGTGCGAGGTGGGCTTCACCACGGCGATGAAGTACGCCGACGGTTTCACCAAGCTGATGCCGTCGCTGATCTTCGCGGTGCTGTATATCGCCAGCGCGATCCTGCTGGCCCAGGCGGTGCGGACATTGCCGCTGGGTACGGCCTACGCGGTGTGGACCGGCATCGGCGCGGTCGGCACGGCGATCATCGGAATACTTCTGTTCGGCGATCCGGCGACGGCGGCGCGGCTGTTCTTCCTCGCCCTGATCGTGGTGGGGATCGTAGGGCTGAAGGTCGTGTCTAACTGAGATTTTCCACAATCGCCGCGATGCCTTGGCCGCCGCCGATGCACATGGTGATCAGCCCGTACCTTCCATTCACACGTTTGAGTTCATAGATCGTCTTGACGGTGATGATCGCACCCGTGGCACCGACCGGATGGCCCAGCGCGATGGCGCCGCCGTTGGGATTGGTCTTGTCGGCGGGAAAGCCCAGGTCCCGCGACACGGCCAAAGCTTGGGCGGCGAAGGCCTCGTTGGATTCGATCACCGCCATGTCGGCCACCGTCAGCCCCGCGCGGGCCATGGCTTTGGTGACGGCTGGGATCGGGCCGATGCCCATCTCGCTGGGTTCCACGGCGGCGTATGCGTAACTCACCAGCCGCGCCATGGGCTTCAAGCCCTTGGCGCTCGCGATTGTGGCGTCGGCCAACACCAACGCCGCCGCGCCGTCGTTTATCCCTGAGGCGTTGCCCGCCGTCACCGAGCCGTCCTTCTTGAATACCGGCTTCAAGCCGCGCATGCCGTCCGCCGAAGCGTCTTCACGGATGTGCTCGTCGCGGTCGAAGACGGTCTTGCCTTTCTTGCTCTCGATCTCCAGCTCCAAGATTTGATCCTTGAAGCGACCCTCCGAACGCGCTTTTGCGGCGCGCTGGTGGCTCTCGACCGCGAAGGCATCTTGCTCCTCGCGCGTGATCTTCCATTTCGCCGCCACGTTCTCGGCCGTCACGCCCATGTGGCCGTGGCCGAAGGGGTCGTGCAACGCGCCGGTCATCATGTCGACCACCTTGGCGTCGCCCATCTTCTGGCCCCAGCGGCCCGCGGGCATGGAATAGGGCGCGCGGCTCATGCTTTCCGCCCCGCCCGCCACCGCGATGTCGGCGTCAGCCAGCATGATCTGCTGCGCGGCCGAGACGATGGCTTGCAGCCCCGAGCCGCAGAGGCGGTTCACGGTCAGCGCCGGCGTAGTGATGGGCAGTCCGCCGCCGACGCCCGCGACCCGCGCCATATACATGTCCTTGGCCTCGGAGTGGATGACGTTGCCGAGGACGCAGCTGCCCACGTCGGCGGCGTCCACGCCCGCGCGGCGTACGGCCTCTTTCACCACTAGGCCGCCCAGTACGGTGGGCGCGAAGTCCTTCAGCGATCCGCCGAACGTGCCGATGGCGGTACGGACGCCCGACAGGAATACAACGTCGCGGGTCATAAGCTTACTCCTCAATGCGGTCGGCTTTCTGGCCGCCGCGAACGGTTTCCGGGGTGTCGATCGGCAGCGCGGCCAAGGCGTCGCGCCACGCACCGGGCTGTGATGCCTCGGTGTTGATGACGGTGATGGTCTTCTTGCCGCAGGCGGGGTTCATCACGCATTCCACCGTCACGGCCGCGACGTCGGGCCGCGCGACGATGCCCACGGTGTATTGATTGCGCGGACGCAGCAGCACGCCTTTTTCGCCGCCCTTGAAGTTGCGCAAGCCCCCCGGCGCGATGATCGCGTAATCGATGCCCGCCACGCGCAAGTAATCCTCGGCTTTGCCTTTCCAGTAGCGCCCGGCGAACAAGCTGGCCTTGGGGTCGGCATCCACACCCGCCGAGCCGGAGGTGACCATCACCACGCGCGTGACGCCGGCGGCCTTGGCCGCGTCGATGATATTGCGGCTGCCCAGCCAGTCGATGTTCTCGAAATTGTTGGGGCCGTCCCTCTCGCGCGAGCCGATGGCCGAGACCACGTAATGCGCGCCGTTCATGGCGGGTTTCAGCGTGGCGGGTTCGCGCACGTTGCCCGCGACCCAATCCGCCGCATCACCGTTTTGCGCCTTGGCTTTCTCGACGTCGCGCACCAGCCCGCGCACGGCGAAACCTTTTTCATTCAACGCGCGCACGATGTGCACGCCGGTCTCGCCCGTGGCTCCGGCCACTAGCACCACGGGCTTGTCGGCGGCGAACGCCTGCGACCCGAACACCGCACAAAACAACCAAACCAAAGCGCGCGACATTTTGCCCCCATGCTTGAAGTGAAGGCACGCTAGACAACACCGTGTGCACGGTCAAAGTCACGTTGGCGCGATGGACGTATGAGGAAAAAGTGGCGGGAGCGACGGGACTCGAACCCGCGACCTTCGGCGTGACAGGCCGACGTTCTAACCAACTGAACTACGCCCCCGCGGGCGCGCCGACCCATTGTCCGTAAAGCTATATCCTGGGTGAAAACCCGGAGTGGCCCGGCGAGAAGGGCGGCGTTGTAACAGGTCTGCCGGGGGGGTGCAAGCGAACCCAGCCCTGTGGAAAACCTCGGGAATCCGCAGTTTAGAACGCTTCGCCACGACGGATTTTCCGTTGTGATTGCGGCTTGGGGTTTCTATAATGATTTTGAGTAAAAACTAATAAAAAATGACAACTGCAGCATTCCAATCCCTGCGTGAGATGCTGCCGCCCGAAGCGCGCGCCGTTCCGGCCGCCGAGGCGGCGGATAAAACGCGCCTGCTGGCCTTGGCCGAGTCCGTCGGCAACATGGGCCACTGGCATTGGAACCTGGCCAACGGCGCGGTCAACTGGTCCGATCAGATCTACCGCATCTCCGGGCGCGACCCGGCCGTGTTCACGCCCGACGACAACCGCTGCTGGGACGTGATTCACCCCGACGACCGCGAGTTCATGGCCGCCCAGGTCGACAAGGCCATCGCCGCGCGCACGATCAGCGAGTTTGACGCGCGCATGGTCCGGCCCAACGGCGAGGTGCGCAACATCATCTTCAAGTGCCAGCCCGAGATGAACGCCGACGGCCAGCCCGTCGCGTTGTTCGGCGTGCTGACCGACGTGACGGACGCGTTCTCCACCATCCGCGCCATCCAAGATCAGCACGAAATGCTCGACTTGGCCGCGGAGATGGCGCATCTGGGCCATTGGGTCTGGAGCGCGGACACCGACTGCCTGACGTTCTGCTCGGAGCAATTGGCGCGCATCCACGAGCTGACGCCCGACGTGTTCCTGACGCGCTTTTCCCATCCCTCGTTCATCGCCAGCGCGGTCGAGCCCGAATACCGCGAGGCCTACCGTTCGGCCATCGCGGCGGCGGTGGCCGAAGGCGCGCCCTACGAGATCGAGTACAAGCTCGAGACGCGCTTCGCCACCAGCCGCCACATCAAGGAGATCGGCCAGCCGATCTTCGACGACCAAAGCCGGTTGGTGCGCTTCATCGGCACGGTGCAGGACATCAGCGAGGCCAAGCGCCGCGAGCTGCTGTTGAAGTCCGCAAACGACGCGCTGGAGACCCAGACGCTGGCCGTGAAGCGCAGCGAAGCGAAGTTCCGCGACATCGTCGAGGGCTCCATCCAGGGCATCGTCATCCTGCGCGGCACGCGCATCGTCTTCGCCAACGACGCCTTCGCCAAGATGCTGGGCATGAGTTCGCCCGAGGAGGTCGCCGCCATCGACGACGCCCGGCGGCTGCTGCCCAAGGGCATGAACGCCAACGCCGACCTGTTCTGGGCCGAGGCGTCCGCGCGACGCCTCGACGGCAAGGTCAACCGCAGCCTGCTGCGCGGCATCGACGGCCGCACGGTGTGGATCGACGCGGTCGGCCGCCTGATCGAATGGGAAGGGGCGCCTGCGTTCCTGCTGACCATCATCGACGTCACCCAGCGGCATTTGGCCGATCAGGCGCTGGTGGAGAAGTCGAAGGAACTCGAAGACCTCAACCTGCAAAAGGACAAGTTGTTCTCGATCATCGCGCACGACCTGAAGGGGCCGTTCAACAGCGTGCTGGGGTTCGCCGGGTTGCTGGCCGCCAAGGCCGCGACCATGCCGCCGGAGAAAGTCGTCGAATACGCCGACATCGTCTATGCCGCGGCGACCGGCGTTCACGATCTGCTCGACAACCTGCTGACCTGGGCTTCGGTCCAGATGCGCTCGACCGAGCTGCGCGCCGCGCCCATCGACCTGAAGGCCCTGGTCGACGCCAGCTTCTATCCGCTCAAGGCCATGGCGGAGGAAAAGAGCATCACCGTGGTCAACACCGTCGAGGGCGTCGGCGTCATGGGCGACGAGTCGATGGTGCGCATCGTCGTGCGCAACCTCATCTCCAACGGCATCAAGTTCACGCCCAGGGGCGGCAAGGTCAGCATCGGCGCGCAGCCCATCTTGCTGCCCGACAACCGGCCCGGCGTCACCGTCACCGTGCGCGACAGCGGCGTGGGCATGAGCGCCGATACGGTGGCCGAGCTGTTCAGTTTCGCCCGCAAAATTTCGCGCAGCGGCACCCAAGGCGAGCGCGGCACCGGCCTGGGGCTGTTCCTGTGCCGCGACATCGTCGAGCGCCACGGCGGGCTGTTGAGCGTGGACTCCAAGCCCGGCACGGGTACGACGTTCCGCTTCACCCTGCCCATGGCCGAGGGGCAGCCTTGACGGACCCCGATGCGCAGGCCCCTCTCGCGCCGCCTCCGCCGCCGACCTCGGTTCCGTCCAAAGCCGTTCCCGACCTGCCGGACTTGATCTGGGAGGACGAGCCCGCGGGCTCGCAGGCGTGGTGGCTGTCGCGCGCGCGCAGCGCCGATCATCAGGTCTTCATCGCCACCGATCCGCTGACCGGTTCTTTGCTGTGTCTCGGTCACGGTGCTGCGAAGTCCGCCGACTACGACGTCATGGTGGTCTTGCGCGAGGCCGACTTTACCGACCGTGCGGCGGGCCTGGCCGCGATGAAGCACGCAGCGGCCGTGAAGCTGTCCAACCCCGTCGCCGAGGCGGGGCGCTCGGTCGCGGCGTGGCGTCTGCATCGGGCGGCGAAATTAGCGCTTAATCAAGCGCCCCTGGCCGCCGCCGCGTTGCTGATCGGTGCGCTGTTGGGCCTGGCGGTGGCGTTGTTCGCCATTTCCACGGCCATGGTCGGCTGGCCGATGCTGGCCGCGGGCATCCTCATCGGCGCGGCCTCGGGGCCGTTGCTGAAGTTCCTGGTGGACCGCCGCTTCAAAAGCCTGCTGGGGCCCTGGGGCCGGTTCTGGATCGCCACGCTCAGTGCCGCCATCGGTGCGTTCACGACGGCCGGCGGCCTGCTGACGTTGTTCTGGGCGTAACGAAAACGCCGCCGAAGTTTCCTCCGGCGGCGTGATTGTGTGAAAAGTCCGTCAGATCAGAAGTTGTACTTCATCGTCGCGCCCAGGGTGCGTCGGTCGCCGGTCATCACGTTGGTGATGAACACCGGGGAGTCCGTCGCAAGGCTTGGCTGAGCGATCGCGACCACGGGGTATACCTTGTTGAAGATGTTCTTGCCCCACAGCGAGAGTTCCAGATTCTCGTTTTGGAAGGCCAGCTTGGCGTTGACCAAAGTGCGTCCCGGCACCCATTGCAGGTTGTTAGACCGGCTGAACTGTCTGGACTGATACCGCACGTCGGCGCGCGCGTAGTAGCTCCAATCCGCCGTCAGGTCGGCCTCCCACGTCGCGCCTGTGGACAGGGTATGCTTCGAGGCGCGTGTCAACAGCTTTCCTCCGACGTCATTGGTGCACAGCGTTCTGTCGCCGCAGAAGCGGTCGACGCCGCGATCGATGACGCCCTGGCCGAACTTCGGCACGGCGAGGCCATAGCCAGCGTTGACCGTCAGGTTCTCGGTCGCTTGTGCGTTCAAATCAAGCTCAAAGCCTTTTGACTTCGCCTTGGCCGCGGTGATGACCAATGCAGTGATCAACGGCGCAGGGGGGGTCGAGGTGATGTGCAGGTCGGAGTAATTGATGTAGAACGCCGAGAAGTTGGCGGTCATGCGCCCGTCCAGCAGGGTGGTCTTGGCGCCGGCTTCGTAGGCCCAATTGGTCGACGGGCCGTAGTTCTGAAGCGCGAGCGGGACCGGTTGCCCGGCGAAGGAATCGAAGGTCGGGTTGAAGAAGCCCGCCAGATAGCCCTTGGCCGCGGAGGCGTAGAGCAGAATGTCGTCGGTGGCCTTGTAGTCGATGCTGAAGCGCATCGTCTCATACTTATCGGTGCGGGCCTGACGTGCGCCCGACAACAGATTGATCTGTGAACGATCATCATCGTCATGACGCAGTTCCGCGCCAACGGTCAGTTGGTCGGTGATGTCGAAATCCGCAGCGGCATAGACCGCATAGGCCAAGTCTTTGCGCAATGAATTCGCGACCTTGACCCCAGGGAACGGGTTGGCGCGCGCAACGCCGGGTATTCCGGCGAGCCCCGAGCGCGGGAACTCACCAGCGGCCAACGGCGAGGTGTCGATGCCGACGCTCGTCGACGCTTCGTCCTCGTGCTCGTAGTATGAGGTGCCGACAAGCCAACGAAAGCGCTGGTCGGATTTCGATTCAATGCGCAGGTCCGCGCTCTTGTCTTTGGTGTCGTCAGGTCCGTTGCCGACGAAACTCTTGAGGCGTTGGAAGCGGATGGCGGGGCCGAACGGCGAGCCGTTGGCGATGCCGTACAATGTGCCCAAGCCCGTCAGTTGGCGGTCGTTGTCGCCGTAAACGGTTTGGGTCAGGTCCACCAGCGATCCCACGAATGTGACGGTGGCGAAATCGACGTCCCACACCACTTCTGTGCCCATGATGTAGCCGTTGCGCTCGTTGCCGACCGCGCGAGGATCAGCGCCTGAGAACCCGACAGCCGGCACCGCGCCGCAGAAGAAACTGGCACCGGGATTCGTCGCGCTGATGCGGCCGCAGTTGTTGGGAAATTCGAAGTTGCCGGTGTTTTCGCGCTTGTCGTCGGTGTAGAACCCGAACCAGGAGATATCGAGGGTTTCGGTGGGCTTCACCAAGAGATCCCACGACCCGGCGAAGGTCTTGTAACCCTGCAAGTTGTCGCCGCTGTCGGCGGTGTTGCGCAAGGTGCCGTCGAAGGTGTCGTAACCCGCCGCGAAATGCACCGCGGCGCGCTCGCCCAAAGGAATGTTGAAACTGGCCTTGGCTGAGGCACGCTTAAAATTGCCCGCGGTGGCCTCGAATGAGATGTCGGTGGCCTCGGTGCTGGCTTTGGCGGGAACGTAATTGATCGCACCGGCGAAGGAGTTGCGGCCATACAGCGCCGATTGCGGACCCTTCACCACTTCGACGCGCTGGATGTCGAGCAGGTCGAAGTTCGAGGCGTTGGTCTCCGACAGGAACACGCCGCGATAGAACATCGAGACGTTGCGGTCGGGAGAGACGAGTGCGGTTTGGCTAAGGCCACGGATCACGGGCGTGGCCAGCGTGCCTTGGATATTCTCGAAGAAGATCATGCCCGGCGTGTTCGCGGCGACGTCAGCCATGCTTTGGATGGATCGCTTGCTGATGTCCTCGGCGGAAAACGCCGTGATGGCGAGCGGAATTTCCTGCAGGTTCTCGGCGCGTTTACGCGCGGTGACGACGATTTCCTCGATGCCGCTTTGGGCTAGGGCCGTTCCGGCCGGTATCGCGCAGCTGAACGCCACTGTGGCTAAAAGCCCGCACTTCAAGGCTGAGTGTTGCATCGTAATCCCCCGGTCATGCCGCACGTGCGGCGGTTGTCGCATGGTCTGCGCGCCGCACAAGCTAGGAGCGATAGTCCATTGCTGCAATTGCGCGTTAGGTATCGGGACATAATGCATTGTTATTGTGTCTAATCTGCAACGCATCCCCCTACCTGGAGCCTGGAAAGCCCCGCCTTGCACCACGTGTGTCTGCCGAACATGACCGCGGTTGTGGTTCACATGCCGTGTGCGCGGTGCAAGAATGAACTTGTCATTACATCGAGTGGGGAGAACGTCATGGCAAGTCTAGTCATTCACAAGCGCAAGTTGCTCCAGGGTCTTGTCGGCGCGGCGGCGCTGAGCGTTCTGCCGTCCTGGCGCAAGGCCGAGGCGGCGACCACCTACGACATCATCGTGATCGGCGCGGGCACCGCGGGCATGCCCACCGCGATCTTCGCCGCGCAACGAGGTGCCAAGGTGCTGGTGATCGACAAGGCGCCCGTGACGGGCGGCACGCTCGACCGCTCCACCGGTCAGATCGCGGCTTCGGGCACCGTCTTCCAAAAGGCCAAGGGCATCGTCGACAGCGCCGACGCCCACTACGACGACAACATGCGCATCAACAACTACACCGCCGATCCGGTGCTGACGCGGCTGTTCGTCGACAACGCCGGCGACACGTTGAATTGGTTGGCGGCCAACGGCTTTACGGTGCGCGACGGCCATCCCGTCCTCGGCGGCGGGCACGAACCGTTCACCACCGCGCGCTACCAGTGGGGCGAGGAGGGCGGCAAGTCGATCTACAAGGTCATGGAGCCGCTGTTCACTGCCGCCGTGCAGAAGGGCAACATTACGTTGACCTTGAACACCGCCGCAGTCGACCTGATCCAAGACGCCAAGGGCGCGGTGCTGGGCGTGACGTGCGAGGATGATGCCGGCGTGAAGCAGGACTTCATGGGCCGCAACGTCGTCATCACGGCGGGCGGTTGCGCCTCCAACCCGCGCATGTTCGCCGAACTGCACAACACGCCGCTGACGACGCAGATCGCCTACCCCTACAGCCAAGGCCAGGGCATCCTGCTGGGCCTCGGCGCGGGCGGAACCGTGCGCGGCGGCCAGCATTACACGCCGCTGTTCGGTACGCTGCTGGCCGACGACAATTTCCCCAGCGAACCGCAGGGCAGTTTCCGGAACGATCCGGAACGCCGCCCGCCGTGGGAACTGTACGTCAATTCGCACGGCCGGCGGTTCATGCGCGAGGACGAACCCAGCGTCGACCGGCGCGAACACGCGCTTGGCCGCCAGCCCGGCATGCGCATGTGGGTGGTCGCCGACCAGGAGATGATCGACAAGGCGCCGCCGTTCATGAGCTGGAAAACAGACAAGTTCATGGAGGCCTTCGACTCCCATCCGATGTTCGCCAAGGCCGACACGCTTGAGGCGCTGGGCGTCAAGGCCGGCGTCGATCCGCGCGGCTTGAGCGAAACAGCGACCGCCTACAACGCCGCGCTGGCCTCAGGCTCGACCGATCCGTGGGGCCGCAAGCACCGGCCGCTGCCGTTGTCGAAGGGGCCGTTCTACGCGGTGCGCTTCACCGGCTGGACGGTCATCAGCTTCGCGGGGCTGGCGATTGACGGGGCCTTGCGCGTCACGCGCGCGGACGGCACGCCCATCCCCAACCTGTATGCGGCGGGCGAGGTGATCGGCGGCGGCGCGACTTCTGGAAATGCGTACACCAACGGCGCGATGGTCACCCCGTCGCTGACCTTCGGGCGCCTGCTCGGCCAGAAGATGCTGAAGGTGAAGGCGTGATTGCATTTAGACCCTCTCCCACGTGTGGGAGAGGGGAGGGTGAGGGTTTGTAGATTCCGCGTTGCGTCATGATGCGGGTTGTTTGATCGCGGATCAAGAAAACCCCTCATCCTAACCTTCTCCCTTCCCTTCGGGCGGGAGAAGGAAAGACCACTCACGCATCGTAGTTCAGGTTGGGTGCCAGCCAGCGTTCCATCTCACCGAGCGTTTTGCCCTTGCGCTTGGCGAGGTCTTCCACTTGGTCGCGCTCGATTTTGCCGACGCCGAAGTACTTCGCCTCCGGATGGGCGTAATAAAAGCCGCTGACGGCAGCCCCCGGCCACATGGCAAAGCTGTCGGTGAGCTTGATGCCCGCGTTCTTTTCGGCGTCCAGCAGGTTCCACAGCGTCGCCTTCTCGGTGTGGTCCGGGCAGGCGGGATAACCCGGTGCGGGGCGGATGCCGCGGTATTGCTCGGCGATGAGCTGATCGTTGCTCAAGGCTTCGCCGACGGCGTAGCCCCAGAACTCCTTGCGCACGCGCTCGTGCATGCGTTCCGCAAACGCTTCGGCCATGCGGTCGGCCAGCGCCTTGACCAGGATCGACGAGTAGTCGTCGTTGGCCTTCTCGAACTCTTTGGCTTTGTCCTCCACACCGTGTCCGGCGGTGACCGCGAAGCCGCCGATGTAGTCGGCCGTGCCAGAGTCCTTCGGCGCGATGTAGTCCGATAGGCATAGGTTCGCGCGCTCGTTGCCGTCGCGCACCATCTGTTGGCGCATCCCGCGCAGCGTGGCGATGACTTTGGTGCGCGTCTCGTCGGCGTAGATTTCCACGTCGTCGTCGTTGATGGAATTGGCGGGCCACAACCCGATCACGGCCTTGGCCGTCAGCCACTTCTCGCCGATCAGGCGCTGCAGCATCCCTTGCGCATCGTTGTAAAGCTGGCGCGCGGTCTGGCCCACCACCTTGTCGCCCAGAATGTCGGGGTATTTGCCGGCCAACTCCCAGGTCTGGAAGAACGGCGTCCAGTCGATGCGCCGGGTCAGTTCCGCCAGGTCGTAGTCCTCGAAAACGGTCAAGCCCAGCACGCGCGGGCGCTCGGGTTTGTGCGCCGTCCAATTAAGCTTCAGCTTGTTGGCGCGGGCATCGGCGATGCTCTGGCGCTTCTTTTGCGTCTGGCTGCGGGCGTGGGTCTCGCGCATCTTGTCGTATTCCGCGCGCACGTCGGCGGCGAACTTCGCCTTATTTTGTTCCGAGAGAAGATTGCTCGCCACGCCCACGGCGCGCGAGGCGTCGAGCACATGCACCACCGGGTTCTCGTAACCCGGAGCGATCTTCACCGCCGTATGCACCTTCGACGTCGTCGCCCCGCCGATCAGCAGCGGCATCGTCATACCCTCGCGCTGCATTTCCTTGGCCACGTAGGCCATTTCGTCCAGGCTGGGCGTGATCAGCCCCGACAGGCCGATCATGTCGGCGTTCTCTGTGCGCGCGGCCTCCAGAATTTTTGCGCAGGGCACCATGACGCCCAGGTCCACGACTTCGTAGTTGTTACATTGCAAAACCACGCCGACGATGTTCTTGCCGATGTCGTGCACGTCGCCCTTGACCGTGGCCATGATGATCTTGCCGTTGTTGGCGCGCGCCGCCGCCGGATTCTTGGCTTTTTCCTTCTCGATATACGGGATCAGGTAGGCCACGGCCTTCTTCATCACGCGCGCGCTTTTGACCACTTGCGGCAGGAACATCTTGCCCGCGCCGAACAGGTCGCCGACCACGTTCATGCCGGTCATCAACGGACCTTCGATGACTTCCAGGGGCTTGCCCCCGCGTGCCTCAATTTCGGCGCGCGCCAGTTCGGTGTCGGCCTCGATGAAGTCGGCGATGCCGCTGACCAGGGCGTGCGTCAGGCGTTCCTGAACGGGCAATTCGCGCCAGGTGAGATCGGGGCCCTTGGCTTCCGCGCCGTCACCCTTGTACTTCTCGGCGATGGCGAGCAGACGCTCGGTGGAATCGGGCCGGCGGTTGAGGATCACGTCCTCGGCACGCTCGCGGAGTTCCATCGGAATGTCTTCATACACCGCTAGCTGTCCGGCGTTGACGATGCCCATATCCATGCCCGCCTTGATGGCGTGATACAGAAACACTGAGTGCATCGCCTGGCGCACCGGCTCGTTGCCGCGGAACGAGAAGGAGATGTTCGAGACGCCGCCCGAGATATGGCAGTGGGGCAGGGTGGCCTTGATCTTGGCCGTGGCCTCGATGAAGTCCACCGCGTAGTTGTTGTGCTCGTCGATGCCCGTGGCGACCGCGAAGATGTTGGGATCGAAGATGATGTCCTCTGGCGGAAAACCCACCTTGTCCACCAGCAGCCGATAAGACCGCGTGCAGATGTCGACTTTACGCGCCATCGTGTCGGCCTGGCCCTTCTCGTCGAAAGCCATCACCACCACGGCCGCGCCGTAACGCAGCACCTTGCGGGCCTGCTCAAGGAACAGCTTTTCGCCTTCCTTCAAGCTGATGGAATTGACGATGGATTTGCCCTGAACGCACTTCAGGCCCGCTTCGATCACGCTCCATTTCGAGCTGTCGATCATCACCGGCACGCGGCTGATGTCGGGCTCCGATGCGATTAAATTGAGGAACCGCACCATCGCGGCCTCGGAATCCAGCATCGCCTCGTCCATGTTGATGTCGATGATCTGCGCGCCGTTCTCGACCTGCTGGCGCGCGACGTCGAGTGCTGCGTCGTAATCGCCCGCCATGATCAGCTTCTTGAACTTGGCCGAGCCGGTGACGTTGGTGCGCTCGCCGATGTTGACGAACATGGCGGTGGCGACGGGCGGCTCAGGTGTTGAGATGGTATCGGACATGAAGGTTTCTAAGACGCCAGTGCGAACGGCTCCAGGCCGGACAATCTCATTTTGCGGGGCACGGCCGGAATGGCGCGGGGGCTCAGGCCCTTCACGCTCTGGGCGATGGCGCGGATGTGGTCGGGCGTGGTGCCGCAGCAGCCGCCGACGATGTTGACCAAGCCGTCCTTCGCCCAACCGCCGAGGTGGCCCGCCGTCTGGGCCGGGGTTTCATCATACTCCCCGAAGGCGTTGGGCAGGCCCGCGTTCGGGTAGGCCGACACATACACCTCGGCCACGCGCGACACTTCGGCGATGTAGGGGCGCATCTGCGCCGCACCCAGCGCGCAGTTGAAGCCGATCGACAGTGGCTTGACGTGGCGCAGTGAATTCCAGAACGCTTCGGCCGTCTGCCCTGAAAGGGTACGCCCCGACTGATCGGTGATGGTGCCCGAAATCATCACCGGCAAGGCTTCACCCATGGCGTCGAAGGTCTCTTCGATGGCCAGAATGGCTGCTTTTGCATTGAGGGTGTCGAAGATGGTCTCCACCAGGAATAAATCCACGCCGCCCTCGATCAAGGCCTCGGCTTCTTCTTTATACGCGGCCTTGAGTTCGTCGAAGGTGACGTTGCGGTAGCCCGGATCATTCACGTCGGGCGAGATCGACGCGGTGCGGTTGGTGGGCCCGAAGGCGCCCGCCACCCAGCGCGGTTTATCGGGGGTCTTGGCGGTGAACGCATCGGCTGCCGCGCGGGCGATCTTCGCACCCTCCAGGTTGATGTCGCGCGCGGCGTCTTCCAACGCATAATCGGCCTGGGCGATGCGCGTGGCGGAGAAGGTATTGGTCTCGATGATGTCCGCGCCGGCGTCGAGGTACGCCTCCTCGATGGCCAGGATGACGTCGGGCCGCGTGATGTTGAGCAGGTCGTTGTTCCCCTTCAGGTCCTTCGGATGATTGCCGAAGCGGCTGCCGCGGAAATCGGCCTCGGTCAGCGCCGGGGTATAGCGCTGGATCATGGTGCCCATGGCGCCATCGAGCACCAAAATGCGCTGTTTCAGCGCTTCGTGCAGGGTGGCGATGCGGGCGGCGCGCGCGGCGGGCATGGGTCAGCTCCGGGGTCAAAATCTGCGCCCTATATATAGAGCGAGGTTCGCGGCGTCGATGGGGGGTTAAGCCGTCGGTTTCAGTTCGCCGTTGCGCACGCGGTCGGTCAGGCGAACCACCCGGCGGCAGAACTGGCTGAGGATATAGCGCGTCATCAGGTCGACGTTGAGCAGATGGGCCTCGAACGAAAGCCGGTCGACCACCAACAACTCGCAGCCCTCGTTGGAAATGGTGGTGGCGGTGCGCACGGCCTCCTCGGTCAACAACGCGATCTCGCCGAACATTTCTCCGGCGGTCATGGTGCTCAGCGTCACGAACTCGCCGCCCGCCGTCTGGGTGGCCACCTGTACCTCGCCCTTGAGAATGATGTAGGCACAATCGCCCGGCTGGCCTTCGAGGAAAATAATGTCCCCCGGCGCCACGCTGCGCGCAGCAAATTTTCCCCCGACGGTGGGGATGTCCATGGCGAGAAATGCGTTGATGTCGTTGCTCACGGCGACGGCCTATGGTTGTTCACGGCCAAACTACACCGCCGATCCGCGCTCATCAAAGCCCGTTCGGGTGCGGACATGCGGCAAAACGCCCATCCCATCCGCCGTGCGGCATGGTATTCCTGAGCGATCATTCGATCCCCGTGAGGAGCCCCATGCCCCAACCCAAGCACGTCATGGCTTTGCCCGCACCCAGCGACTCAGCGCTGGAGAAAACCCTCGATGCGGGCCTGAAGAAGTACTTCAACATCTGCCGCGAGAAGCTGGGCATGCTGCCCAACGTGCTGCGCAGCTACGCCTTCCGGCCCAAGAAACTGGCCAACTTCGTCAACACCTACAACGAACTGATGCTGGGCGAGAGCGGGCTGTCCAAGCTCGAGCGCGAGATGATCGCGGTGGTCGTCTCGTCCTGCAATCATTGCTACTACTGTCTGGTCGCCCACGGCCAGGCGGTGCGCGAGATGTCGGGCGACCCGGAGCTGGGCGAAATGCTGGCCTTCAACTACCGCGTGGCGGAGCTGCCGCGCCGCCAGCGGGCCATGCTCGACTTCGCCTACAAGCTCACCGCCGCGCCGGCCACGGTGGACGACGCCGACCGCCATGCGCTGCAAAGCGTGGGTTTCTCGAATGCGGAGATTTTCGACATCGCTGACACCATCGGCTTCTTCAATCAGTCAAACCGCGTCGCCATCGCCTTGGATATGATGCCCAACCCCGAATACCACGGCCGCAACCGCACGCCGGGTAAGAAAGCCATGAAGAAAGCCTAAGATGAGCACACTGAAACTCTCCGACCCGTCGCTGCTGAAGTCGCACGGCTACATCGACGGCGCGTGGGTGGCCGCCGATAGCGGCAAGACCTTTGCCGTCCACAATCCAGCGACGGTCGCTGAGATCGCCCGCGTACCAGACATGGGGGCTGCGGAAACCAAGCGCGCCATCGCGGCCGCCGACGCCGCCTGGCCCGCCTGGCGCGCCAAGACGGCCAAGGAGCGCGCAGCCCTGTTGCGCCGCTGGACCGATCTGATGCTGGCCGCGCAGGATGATTTGGCCGTCATCATGACCGCCGAGCAGGGCAAGCCCTTGAAGGAGTCCAAAGGCGAGGTCGCTTATGGGGCGAGTTTCTTCGAATGGTTCGCCGAGGAAGGCAAGCGCATCTATGGCGACGTCATTCCGACCTTTAAGGCGGGCACGCGGATCATCGTGCTCAAGCAGCCCGTCGGCGTGGTCGCGGCCGTGACGCCGTGGAACTTTCCCAACGCCATGATCGCGCGCAAGGCCGCGCCCGCGCTGGCGGCTGGTTGTCCCATTGTCATCAAGCCCGCCGAGCAGACGCCGTTATCCGCGCTGGCGATGGTGGAACTGGCCGCGCGCGCCGGAATTCCCAAGGGCGTGGTCAACGTCGTCACCGGCCAGGACGCGCCCGCCATCGGCAAGGAACTGACGGGCAACGCAACCGTGCGCAAGTTCACGTTCACCGGCTCCACGCCCGTGGGCAAGATTCTCATGCGCCAATGCGCCGATACCGTGAAGAAAATGTCGATGGAACTGGGCGGTAACGCGCCGTTCATCGTTTTTGACGACGCCGACCTCGACGCCGCCGTCATCGGGGCCATGGCGTCCAAGTACCGCAACACCGGGCAGACCTGCGTGTGCGCCAACCGCTTTTTCGTGCAGGACGGCGTTTACGATGCGTTCGCAGCCAAGCTTGCCGTCGCGGTGAAGCAGTTGAAGGTCGGCGACGGCCTGGCGGGCGACACCGACCAGGGCCCACTGATTGACGCGGATGCCTTGTCCAAGGTCGAGCGTTTGGTGAATGACGCCACCGCGCACGGCGCCAAAGCCATCGTCGGCGGTGCGCGCCATCCTCTCGGCGGCACGTTCTACGCGCCCACAGTGCTGACCGACGTGACCGCCGCCATGGCGATTGCCAACGAGGAAATCTTCGGGCCCGTCGCGCCGTTGTTCCGCTTCAAGACCGAGGCCGACGTGATCGCGCTGGCGAATGCGACCGACTCCGGCTTGGCGGCATATTTCTATGCGCGCGATTTGGGGCGAGTCTGGCGGGTGTCCGAGGCGCTGGAATACGGCATCGTCGGCGTCAATGAAGGGTTGATTTCCACCGAGGTCGCGCCCTTTGGTGGGGTGAAGGAATCGGGCCTGGGCCGCGAGGGTTCCCACTATGGAATCGAGGACTATTTAGAGACGAAATATGTGCTTCACGGCGGCCTGGGAGCGCTATGAGTCATATAAAGTTCGTACTACTAACCATTTTAGATGAATTTACGTATTTGATATCAATAAGTTAGCGGGCATTTTCCTCCCGCAAACGCATTGCGCTGTGCCCGCAAAAGTCGTATAAGGATATAGCGCAGAATGTGCGCGGAAGGCTTTCGTCGCTTAGAAAGGGCGTGCGAAATGACTGAAATGGTCACACTCAACGCTGCGCGTGAAGCGCAGCAGTATGCGATTCTGGCCCAGCGGCCCGATGTCGCCCCCCCTGAACAATCCCCACAAGCCGCCATTCAGATCTCGCAGGCTGCCGTGCAGCCTGATGGTCGTCGTGGTACGCCGCAGACCGAGGCCGGCGGGCAGGACAACGCCCAGCAGGACCCGAACCAGCGGCGCAACCGCCAGGACCAAGGCCTGACCGGACCGTCGCGCGCGCGCGTCGAGATTCGCGAGTTCGCGCCGCCCGCGCCAAGGCCCGCAGCGCCCACGCCCGATCTGGTGGTCGATGCCGCCCCGATCGCGCTCGGAGCCGCCGCGTCACCGGCCAACAGCCTGGCGACCAGCCCGTTCCTCAACGGCCAGACGCAGGCACAGGTGGAAGTGGCCATCGCCCAGCAGGCCATCCAAACCGCGGCGTTTGAAAACGGCGCGTCGCTCGATGCCGCCTCGCGCAACGCGCGCCTGGAGGCTGCGGCCCGGGCCGTGCGCGCCCAGGCCGCCATTCCGGTGTTCACGCCGGGCACTTCTCCGGAAGTGGAACTGAAAAAGTTTGCCGATGCCGCCGCCGCGCAAGGTGTCGGCTCCGGCGAGCCTGTCACCCAGAAGTACTATGGCAAGGGCAGCGAAGCCGTGATCGGCCAGTTCGCCGCCCCCGACCAGCCGCAGAAGTACTCCGACAAGGCCGCTGCCACGGACGCCGGAAAGACGAGCGAAACGGGCTCAGGCGAAGCCAAGTACTACGACAAGGTCGCCCAGACCGAGACGGATTTCGCCGGCGGCGAGCAGAAGGATCCGGAAAAGTCCATGTACGAGCGCGCCCAGGAAGCGGTCGCGGCCCTCGCTGCGCCGGGCACGACGGCGTCCGAAGGCAAGCCCGTCAGCGTGACGGTCACGGCCTAAGACTCCCAAGACAAAGCCCCGTCAGGCATCCGATAATGGGTCCGGCAGCAATGCCGGGCCCTTTTGTTTTGCCCCGTCGAGGACGTAATGCGACCGACCGCTTTTTCGCCTGAGAACGCGCAAGCCCAACGCCGCCGCAGCGACTGGCAGGTGATCCGGACTCTGCTGCCGTTCCTGTGGCCCGCGCGCGACGTGCCCGAAAGCGGCGAGATCCGCCTGCGCGTCGTCATCGCCATGGCCTGCATCGTGCTGGCCAAATGGGCCACGGTGATCACGCCGCTGTATCTGCAGCAGGCGGTTGATGCGCTCGCCCCGCAAGGCGACGCGGCCATCGTGATTCCGATGTTCGCCATCCTGGCCTACGGCGTGGCGCGGTTTTTAGGCCTCGCCTTCGCCCAGGTGCGCGATGCGGTGTTCGCCAAGGTCGGGGTGCGCGCCGTGCGCCGCTCCGCAGGAGCGGTCTTGGCGCACCTGCACAAATTATCCCTTAAGTTCCACCTCGACCGGCGCACGGGCGCGCTGTCCCGGTCTATCGAGCGCGGCGTCGTCGCCATCGAAAGCCTGGTCTCGATCTCGCTGTTCAACGTGGTGCCGACGATTTTGGAAGTCCTGCTGGTCGGCGCGATTCTTTGGGGGGTCTTTAGCGGCGTGTTCGCGGCCATCACCGTCGTCACCGTGGTGATCTATGTGGCGTTCACCATCATCACCACCGAATGGCGCATGAAATTCCGCCGCGAGTCCAACGCGCTCGACAACAAGGCCAATACGCGCGCCATCGACAGCCTGCTCAATTATGAAACCGTCAAGACCTTCGGCAACGAAAAGATGGAAATCGCCGAGTACGACCGGGTCATGGGCCAGTACGAGACGGCCGCGGTGCGCAACCAATCCTCGCTGGCGGTGATGAACATCGGCCAGGCGCTGATCATCTCCATCGGCGTGGCGGTGCTGATGGTGATGGCCGCCGTGGAGAACGCCGCCGGGCGCATGACTGTGGGCGAGTTCACCGCAGTCAACGTGTTCATGCTGCAACTGGCCCAGCCGCTCAATTTCTTCGGCTTCGTCTATCGCAACATCAAGCAGGCCCTGGTCGATCTAGAAAAGATGTTCGAACTGATGGACGTGGAGGCGGAGATCGTCGACAAGCCCGGCGCACCGCCCTTGGCCGTCTCGGGCGGCGAGGTGCGCTTCGAGAACGTCAGCTTCGGCTACGATGCGCGCCGTCAAATCCTGGACGACATCAGCTTCACCGTCGCGCCGGGCAAAATGGTGGCTCTGGTGGGGGCGACGGGCTCGGGCAAATCCACCATCGGCCGGCTGCTGTTCCGCTATTACGACGTCACGCAAGGCCGCATTCTGATCGACGGGCAGGACATCCGCGACGTACAGCAGGACAGCGTCAGGCGCGCGGTGGGCATCGTCCCGCAGGACACGGTGCTGTTCAACGATACCATCCGCTACAATCTCGGCTACGCCAAGCTGGGTGCAAGCCAGGAAGATATCGACAAGGCCGCGGACCTGGCGCACATCGGCACCTTCATCAAATCCCTGCCCGACGGCTATGAGACGATGGTCGGTGAACGCGGCCTCAAGCTTTCGGGCGGCGAAAAGCAGCGCGTGGCCATCGCGCGCGTCATCCTGAAGGGCTCACCCATCCTGCTGTTCGACGAGGCCACCTCGGCCTTGGACACGCACACGGAAAAGGAAATCCAGGCCAACCTGCGCGAGGTGGCCACGGGGCGCACCACGCTCGTCATCGCGCACCGGTTGTCCACGATTGTTGACGCCGATCAAATCCTGGTGCTCGATAAAGGCGGCATCGTCGAGCGCGGCACGCACGGCGAACTATTGGCCCACGGCGGTCTGTACGCCGCGGCGTGGAACAAGCAGCAGAAGTCCATGCAAGTGGCGGCGGAACTGGCGACGGATGATTTCGCCACGGCTGCGGAGTAGGGAGAGTTACATGACGGTTGAAAAAGTCACCAAGCTGACGTCGCGGCGCGCCAAGGGCGCTCATCCGCATTTCTTCGACGACGCCAACATCGACCGTTTATTGACGATGGTCATGAACATGGCGGCGGAAATTTCGGTGCTGCGAGAGCGCCTCGACACCCATGAACAGGTCGCCGCCGCCAAGGGTGCCTACACGCCCGCCGACATCGAGGCGTACGAGCCCAGCGACGAGGTGCGCGCCGCACGCGAGGCCTGGCGCACCAAGTTCCTCGACCGTCTGCTCAAGACCATGGAGCAGGATTACGACCGGGGACTGGATTAGCCACTCAGTTCGTTAAATACTTCAGCGGCAGGGTAGTGGTGAACTTCATGTCCTCCATGGCGAAGGAGGAACTGACGTCGGTGAACTCGACCTTTTCGATGAGGCGCTTGTAGACCTCGTCGTAGGCCGCGATGTCGGGCACCACGACGCGCAGCAGGTAGTCGATCTCGCCGCTTAAGCGGTACGCCTCGACCACTTCGGGAATGGCCTCTACCGCGCGCTTGAACTCGCTTAGCCAGTCCATGGCATGGCGCTTGGCCTTTACCGCCACGAACACGGTCACGCCGACATTCAGTTTGTGGCGGTCGAGCAGCGCAACGCGCTTGCGGATCACGCCTTCTTCCTCCAGCTTCTGGATGCGCCGCCAGCACGGCGTGGTCGACAGGCCCACCTTGGCGGCGATCTCGGCCACCGGGGTCAGCGCGTTCTCCTGCAGCAACTCCAAAATCTTGCGGTCTTTCTCGTCGAGAGAAGTCATTTCTAATTACGCCCCCGATCCCAGCACCATTTGCTCATCATAGACCAGTTTGGGCCATAGATTGCAAACATCTTCGCGGCCAGAGGATTAGCATAGGAGGCCTCGGGGGCTGGTCATTTCGGCCCTCGCGGAGGGCTAAGATCATGTTTCGCCGCTTGTTTCTCAATCATCCCCAGTCCGTGGGCGAGACCTATGGCCAGCATGCCGGGTTCGCGCTGGGCGTGGGTTTGCGCATGATCGGCGGCGGGCTGGCCTGCGTGCTGCATGGCTTGTTTCCTTTCCTGTTCGTCAAGACCGGCAGCAAGTGCATCAGTGAACTGAACGAATGCCTGCAAGACCGCAAGCCCACAGCGCAGGGTGCCGCGGTGCTGCAACCGGCCTCCTCGGCGCGGCCCTAAGCTTGCCGACTCATTGAAATAACTGACCTTTTCACGCTTCGCCGGCGAGCGAGGTACTGAACGATTTTTTAACGATCCATACCTAATCTGCCCGAAGGGTTTCAGAAGGGGTGGAACAGCCGCTCCCGGGCCCGAACCGTTTGGCATGAGCCGGACGGACCATAGGGAAGAGCGAGTCTGCCATGGCTGAGGAGACCGATAACCGTGGCCGCGCGGCCGAGTCCGCCGGTGCCAACGGCACACCTCCGAAGATTCCGCTGAAGTCGGGTGCCAGCAAGATCAAGAAGCCGCCCTTCGGCAAGACCGCGCCCGCCTGGCCGCAGACGCGCGCTGATTCCTCCGTTGAGCAGGCCGAGATCACGGACATGATCTCGCCCGACGCCTCGCCCATCGCCGTGGGCCAGGTCGCCACGTTCTCCTGGCGCGACTCTCATCCGTTCATCGTCGCGGGCGTTGCGATTTCCGCCGCCTGGCTGGTGATCTTCTGCGGCTACATCACCTTCACCATTTCCTGGCGCGAACTGTTCATGCTGCTGCCCGACCAGTTCGGCGGCTTCATCGGCATGCTGACCATGCCGCTGGCGTTCCTGTGGCTGCTCATCGCCTACCTCGACCGCGGCCGTCAGCTCGCGCGCGAGGGCGAAGCGCTGCGCATGCACCTGGCCCAGCTGACGTTCCCGTCCGACGCCGCCGCGGCGCGCGTCAACGACATCACCGAATCATTGAAAGCCCAGGCTCAAGCGTTGACGGACGCCAGCAACCACGCCGCCCAGCAGATTCAAAAACTTCAGGCCGGGTTCGTGCGCGACACCGAGAAGATCGCCACCTCCACCGGCATTCTGGAAGCCGGCGTGGCCAGCGCCGCGCAGGCCGTGGCCGAACAGGTCGATAAGCTCAAGACTATGATCAACACGTCCTCGGACGTGAACCTGAAGATCGAAGACGCCCTGCGCCGCCAGCAGGAATTCATCCGCACCTCCAGTTCCAAGACGTTGACCGACGTCAACGCCATGGGCCAGTCGCTGCTGACCCACGTCAACAACCTCAGCGCCGCCACCGAACGCGCGCGGGGCATGAGTGCCGCCATCGCCCAGCAGATGACCGACCAGGAACGCGCGCTCGCCAAGGCCGGCGAGACGGCAAAGTCCTACGCCGAAGATATGTACAAGGCCGTTGCCAACAACTCCGAGAAGGTCGAGGACGCCGCGCGCAAGGCCGCGGCTACCGTGGCCGATATTTCAGACTCGTTGGTGGGCAAGGCCGCGAGCCTGGAAACCCTGTTCGACAAGCAGAAGAACGAGCTGGCCGCCGCCGGCTCGCGCATCGAAGATCAAAGCACCAAGGTCAACACGCGCCTGGGGCAGCAGACCTCGGCGCTGGATCAAGTCATGGAGCGCGTGCTCAGCCGCGTGAAGATCGTGGAAGAGGCGCTGGCCATCCAGTCCAAGGAACTCAATGCCGCCTCCGACGGCGCGGTCAACAAGCTGCGCGTGGTCGAGGCCATGCTGAAGAAGCAGGCCGACGGCGTAGGCGAAGCGGCCAGCCGCGTCGAGAACCGGCTTGCGGCGTCGGGAGACGAATTCACCCTGCGCTCGAAAGTGGTGACGGAAAAATTCGAGCAGGCCACGGCGGGCCTGGAGAAGGCCACAAACATCGCCATCGGGCGGGCCGACGCCATGGGCCAGGCCTCCGACAACGTCATTCAAAAGATCGACACCGTGGGCGCGCGCGTGCGCGAACACGCCGAGCAGCTGGCCAACTCCGCCCAGCGCGCCGCCGCGCAGGCCGACAACATTCGTGATTCGCTACGCCGCCAGAACGACGAACTGGAAAGCTCGGCCAATACCCTGACCACGCACGTCAAGCTGTCGGAGACCGCGCTCTCGCAGCAGGCCCGCCAGATGAGCTCGACGTCCGATCAAGTGCTGGCTCACGTCCGCTCGATGTCGGACATCCTCAGTCAGAACTCGTCGGAACTGATGCAGCTCTCGGCGCGCGTGACCAAGGAACTGGAATCGATCCGCGAATCGCTCGACGTCACCGCCAGCCGCGTCACCGATACGGTGTCGCACGCGGTGAGCAAGACCAAAGACATGAGCCGCGAGATCGGCGGCGAAGTCTCTGCGCTGTCCACGGTCGCGCAGGCCGTGACGAAAGATATGCAGGGCGTGCTCGATACGCTCGACGAATCCAAAGACTCCATGCGCGGGGCGTCTGACGCCGCCGCCCAGAAGGTCAAGGAAGCCTCCGAGGCGTTCCTCATGCAGGTCGCGGCCATCGACAAGGCCGCGGCGCATGCCACCGAAACCATGGCGCTGGTCGGCGACGGCCTGCGTCAGCGCTCCGACGGCTTGGCCACGGCCACTGACGACGCGCAGGTGCGCCTCAACGGCTTCCGCGACTCGTTGCAGAAACTCATGCTCGACTTCGAGGATTCGACGAATAGGGGAGCGGCACAGGTGTCGGTGGCATCCGACAAGATGCGCCAGTCGCTGGGCGAGTTCGGCGATACGTCGGAGAAAATCGCCGGTGGTGTGCGCGGCTCGGGCGAAGCCTTCCGCGTGCAGCTCAACAACTTGGGCAAATCCGCCGACGAGGCCGTGGCCCGCGTCGAGGTGGTGCTCAAAACGCTGCGCAAGCACGCCGAAAGCCTGGTGGAGGCCTCCAACGGCATCACCGAGCAAACTGGCAAGGCCGGACAGATGTTCGCCCGCCAGGTCGACGACCTGCTGACCACGTCGGGCAAGGCGGTGGAGACGGCCAAGCTGCTCGACGACAGCGCGGATCGTTCCAACACGCAGAAATTCCTCGAGAACACCGGTTACGTCATCGAACAGCTGCATTCACTGGCGGTGGACATCGCGCGCATCTTCCAGCCCTCGGTCGAGGAAGAATTGTGGAAGCGCTATCACAAGGGCGATCAGGGCGTGTTCCTGCGCCACATCACCAAGACCCTGACGCGCCAGAAGTTCGAGGCGATCCAGAAGAAGTACCAGACCGACGAGAAGTTCCGCGCCTACGTGATCAAGTACCTGCGCGAATACTCGGCGCTGGTGAAGCACGCGCGCGCGACCGATCGGGCGGAAGTGCTGACCACCACGTTCTCCACCTCCGACATGGGCAAGCTGTACATGATCCTGTCGAAGTCCATGGAAACCGCGGCGGTGGATACAGCGGGATAAACTCATATGCCCTGAGTGCTTATGGCACTTACGAAGACGGGCAAAAAGCGAGGGCGCGGCATTCTGTGTCGCGCCCTTGTTTTTTCCCCACGTCGGCCTTCCCGCTTTCGCAGGAACGAGGAGGAAGGTTAGGCGGTTGCGCCTCTGATCTTCTGAAACGCCGCCAGCGCGCGGTCGCGGCCTTCCATGAGGCCGATGATCGGCAGCGGATAATCGCGGCCTAATTTCAGTTCCGCCGTGGCCAGCACGTCCATGGGCGCGTCCCAGGGCTTGTGCAGCCATTCGTCGGGCAGCTTGGCCACCTCGGGCACCCAGCGGCGGACATAATCGCCAGCACCGTCGAATTTCAAGCCCTGCAGCACAGGGTTGAAGACGCGAAAGTAGGGGGCTGCGTCGGTGCCGCAGCCTGCCACCCATTGCCAGCTCGCTGAGTTGTTGGCGAGGTCGGCGTCCACCAGCGTATCCCAGAACCACGTCGCGCCCGCTTGCCAGGGCTGGAGCAGGTGCTTGACTAGAAACGACGCAGCGATCATGCGCACGCGGTTATGCATCCAGCCCGTCGCCCACAGCTCGCGCATGCCGGCGTCCACGATGGGATAGCCCGTTTGCCCGCGCTGCCAGGCGCGCAAGGATGTCGCATCTGCTTTCCAGGGGAAATCCTTGAAGTCGTCGCGCAGCGGTTCGTCGGTGATGGTGGGAAAATTATACAGCAGGTGAAAGGCGAACTCGCGCCATACCAACTCGCGCAGATAACTCGCCGTGCCGTTGTTCTGCTCCTGGCCCAGGGTGGCGTGCCAGATCTGGTGCGGGCTGATGTCGCCGAAATGCAGGTGCGGCGACTGGCGCGAAGTCAGGCGTTGGCCGGGAATATCGCGGCCCTTGGCGTAATCGCCGACGATGCCGCCCAAGAACTTTTTTAAGCTTGTTTTTGCGCCTGCTTCGCCGGGAACCCAAGCGTCGCGGAACCCACCCGCCCAGTCGGGCTTTGTCGGCAGCAGTTTCCACGCCGCCAATTCGTCACTCTTGATCTTGCCGTCATGGCTCTCGAGCTTTTTCGGCGCGGGCAGGGGCGTTCTGGGCTGAGCCGCCTTCAGCGCGGTTTTGTGGAAGGGGGTGAACACCTTGAACGGCGTATCGCTGAGCGTGCGCAGCTCCCACGGCTCGAACAATAGCGAGCCGTTGAAGCTTTCCACCGTGACGTTCTGCTTTTTCAGCGCGGCCTTGATGTGCTTATCGCGCGCGATGGCGAAGGGCTCGTAGCAGCGGTTCCAATACACCGCCTCGGCCCCGGTCTCGGCGATCACCGCGTCGAGCACCTTCGCGCTGTGGCCCCGGCGCAAAATCAGCCGCGCACCCAGCTTTTCCAACCCCGCGCCCAAGGCCGCGAGCGAGCCGTGCAGCCACCAGCGCGACGCTGCGCCCATGCGCCACGCGCCCGGGGTTTCATCATCCAGGATATAAAGCGCGATCACAGGCCGCCCGGTCGCCGCAGCGGCGTGCAACGCAGGGTTATCCGCGACGCGCAGATCCTGCCGAAACCAGACGATGAGAGGGGAAACAGACATCAGGATATAAATACGTTTGTTTAGCTTGTCTGGATCGATGGTCGCCGCGAATCGTTTAGCTTGTGTCACTTGACCCCATGCAACCGCTCCCACATCCTCGCCTGGGGAGGCGATAGGCATGAGCAGCCGGCCAGCGCTCGTTGCACGACAAATTCCATTCGCCACCGTCATCGTCATGGCGCTGGGCGCCTTTACGGCTTTGCTCGCGGCCGGGCTGCTGCTGACCTACTGGATCCGTTCCAACGAGACCATCGCCGAAGCCGGCCGCGCGCTCTTCGTCGAACGCGAACGGGCCATCGCCACGCAGCTCAACAGCCTATTCGAGGGTCCGCAGTTCGCCGCTGTCGTGCTGGCGCGGGCCTATGACGCGGGCACCTCTGACGCGACGGTCGAAGACATGTTGCTGGCCACCCATACGTTCAACCCCCAGATCACCAACATCAAAATTGGCCGTGCGAACGGGCACTATTTCACCACCACCCGCATCGCGGAGGTTCCCGACACACGCTATTACACGCCGCCGCCCGGCGCGGCCTATGCGGTGGTGAGCGTGACGCCGCGTCCCGGCGGCTTCAGCCAGACCGTACGGTTTCGTACGCGCGACCTGACGCCGATCGGCGAGAGCGTGGAAACGCCGTCCACCACTAACGTCACGACCGTGGACTGGTACATGGTCGGCCGCGAGAATGTGGGCCGGATTGCATGGATCGGCCGGCTTGTTCCCGGGCGCAATCTGACCCGCATCACCTTCGCCACGGGCTTCAACGGCGGCGTTTCGGGCACCGTCGCGGTGGATGTCGGCGAAGAGGAGGTCAGCCAGGCCTTGCGTATGGTGCAGGGTGCGGACCATGAACAACTCGCAGTATTCGATGCCGACGGCATGATCTACGGCAGCAGCGGGGTCGAGCAGGACCGCCGTGCGCTCGACGACGTGCTGTTCGCGGCGTTCAAGCGCCTGCGGGTTTTTTCCGGCGAGGTGCTGAGCGCGCCATCGGGCGACGTCTATGCCAGCATTCAGCCGCTGAAGATCCGCGGCGACAGCGGCGTGCAGATCTATGCCGGCATCGCGACGCAATTGGACATGCTGCAGGCGCCCTTTCGCGACGGCCTGTTAGCGACAATCGCGGTGGCCGTACTGACGTTGCTGCTGGCCGCGCCGTTCGCGGTCATCATCGCGCGGCGCGCCGCCGCGCCGCTGTTGGGGCTGTGCCGCATGGCCGAGGACATGCTGCGTCTAAAGTTCGAGGATTCGCAGTGGCTGAGTTCGGGCATCGCCGAGTTCCAGGCCCTGATCGAGCGCATGCGCCGCTCGGGCAATGCTTTGCAGAACATCTGCCGCTTCGTACCCGAGGCCCACGTCAGGCGCATCATTTCCAGCGGTTCGGCCAGCGTCTTCGGTGAACGCCGCACGCTGTCGCTGTTGATGACCGACGTCACGGGCTTCACGTCCATGGCCGAGCGTATGGAGCCCGACGAACTTCTGCGCGATATGACGCAATATCTGACGGAACTGACCGACGAGATTCTCGCCGAAGGCGGAATCGTCGACAAGTATGTCGGCGATGCGATCTTCTGCTACTGGAACGGGGTGGAGGACCAGCCCGATCACGCCGTGTTGTGCTGCCGTGCGGCGCTGCGCGTGGGTCGGGCCAGCGCCCGACTGGAAGAGGCGCGCATGGCGCAGGGCCGCTGGCCTTGGCGCACGCGCATCGGCCTTCACTGCGGCGAGGCCGTCGTGGGCAATATCGGCTCGAATCAGCGGCTCGACTTCACCGTCATCGGCGGCGCGGTCAACTTGGCTGCGCGCATCGAGGGGCTGAACAAGTTCTACGGCACGCGCATCCTGACGTCCCAGCACATCGTGCGGGCGTGTTCGGGGCGCTTTCTGTTCCGCATGGTCGACCGCGTCATGCCCAAAGGCGTGCATGAAGCCGTCGAAATTCATGAACTGGTCGGAATGCTTGAGGCCGATTCCCCGTTTGTCGCGGGCGTGGCGGACAGGGCCTTTTGCGCGCGCTGGAACACCGCGATGGAGGACTATGTCGCCCGCCGCTGGGATCAAGCGCTGCAACAATTCCACGTCTTGGCCCAGGAACGGCCCGACGACCGGGCCGCAGCGATTTATGTCGAGCGCTGCGCAGCGCTGATCGCCGCGCCGCCTGGCCGTGAGTGGGACGGCGTGGAACGGTTCAACGAGAAGTAGGCGCCACTCACCTCAAAGCAAAAGGCCCCGCCGGTTTGGGCGGGGCCTTCGCGTTGTCGATGGCGCGGGTCGCTTAGACGCGCACGAAGTGGCGTGCGCCGAAGCCGCGCAGGGCGGCCGGGGTTTCCTTGATGTGCTGGAAGCCGCGCTGGGCGATTTCTTCCGAGAAGTTCAAGCCGTGGTACTCGCGGCTCCACACTTCGTGGTTCCAGCGATGATCCCACCAGCGGCGGAACATGCCGTAAGCCGGGCCGGTGTTGCCGCCCGAGTTGAAGTCCACCGGGTAGTACACGCCGCCGGGGCGCGTCACGCGGTGGGCTTCCTCGATCACGGCGCGGGTGGCGAACTGCGGCAACTCGTGATGAATGATGTAGCTGACGGTCATGTCGAAGTGGCCGTCCGGGAAGCCGGTCTTTTCCGCCAGACCCTGGCCGAAGTTGACCGCCACGCCCAAGTCACGCGCGCGCATATGGCCGTAGCGCACCATCGGCGCGCCGACGTCGGTGGCCCACACTTCAGCGTCCGGGAAGCGTTCTTTTAACGCCACGGCCGTCTGGCCCAGGCCGCAACCCACTTCCAGAATACGCTTCACCTTGCCGTCGGCCGGCGCGGGGATCCCGTTGGCCGTGCCTTTGTGGATCTGGTCTTGTTCGTTATGGCCGATTGCGCCGATGTAAAAGCTGTTGGTGCCGTAGTGATACATGTGGCCCGCGAACGGATCGCCGACATAGCCGCCCGGCTGAATGTGGATTTCATGCTTGGTGTAGTCGGGGATGACCAGATTGGCGTCGAGCACCAACGAGCCGGGGCCCGACTTATCCGCGGCTTCCATTTCCGCCAAATACATGTCGGCGTTGGCGTGGAAGTAGTCCTGAAGCGAGCGCCAGGTCACTTGCTGATTGGCCAACCAGGTCTTGGCGCTCATGCCGATGAGCTGGTCGCCGCCGGCCAGTTCGTGCATCTGCTCGAACGTGACCGGGGCTTTCGGGTCCATGCCCTTTTCGGTCATCAGCTGCTGGAAGCGCATGCCGGCCGCGCGGCTGATCCCTTTGTTCTGGAATTCACGAAATCCGGCCGTGAAGTCCATTTGGCTTTCCAGGTCCAACGTGGCCAAGCGCTCCATGCGGCCGTCGGCGCCGCGCAATTCCACGTCGCCTGCGACTTTCTTCACTTTTTCTTTCGCTTCGGCGGCGCGTCCGGCCAGAAAGCTGCTCACGGCTGCGGCTGCGGCACCCGAGGCGGTAAACAAGTTACGACGTCCAATCATGTGATTCTCCTGTGATCTCGGATGGGCGGGTTAGCCGCGCTTGGGGAACGGCGCGGACGCCGTCAATGCGCCTTGGTTGCCGAGCGGGCTGAACGTGGCGTCGATGAAGCGGTTGCGCTCTTGTTCCCAGGCCTTGTTTTCTTCTTCGGTCGGCACATACGTCTCGATCATCTCGGTCGTGATGCCTTTTTTCGCCATGACCGCTTCCATCACCTTCATGCGCCGCTTCGTGGCCCAAACCTCCGAGCCCATCGCGATCACGACGCTGACCAGATTGTCCAGCACCGGATTGCCGAGGAAGGTGACGTTGTTCACGTCGGACGGAATAGCTTTCGCCGCGAACGTCGGGCGGTTGAACTGAGTGTCGGCCATGCGAGGTCCTTTCTTTGACGGTTGTCCGGGACGGCGCGCTGCATGCGATGCGCGCAGTTTCCGAACGGGTTGAACGCGGGGCGGGCGCATACTCAAAAATATCGGGATGCAGGCCCAAGATCGTCAGCCCAGGCTGCACCGCGCCGTCCTTATAAGGAGACCATGGTGTCCCGGATCATGTTTGAAAAGTCACAATCTCGAATCGAGTGCGCTAGGTGAACTTCCACGCGCAAAAAAGCCCGTTGTTACATACGGTTACAGATGCGGGCCGAAAACTGGGAGATCGCGGCGAAATGGCGGCTAGTTCGACGCCACGCGCTTGCCGGTCCAGACGAACTCGCCGTCTTTGGCGCGTTCGATGGCGGCTTGCAGCACGTCGTGCGCCTCACAGCCGCTGGGGCACAGCACTTTCAGGCGGCCGAGGTTGTTTTCAGCCGAAGCCGAGTCTTTCAATTTCAAGTACAACTCGCGGGTACGACAACGTCCCTTTGTGGTCGGGGTTAATGGTCAGGGCTTGGGTGTAATACTCCATGGCCACGTCCAACTCGCCCAGCTGGCGTTTGGTATAGCCCAGCAGGTTGTGCACTTCGGCGTCGTTGGGCTCGAAGCGCACATACTCCTCCAGCATCAGAACGGCTTCGGCGTACTCGCCCTTGTCGATGGTTTGGTTGATTTCATCGAGTGTGTACGAGGGGAAGTCCACGCCCTTGATGGCGAACGCTTGGCCCGACACGGCCAGGCCGGCGACGAGGCCGAGAACTCCGATTGCAAACCGCTTCATGGCTTTTGCCCCTTTGCACGATCAGCGTGGGTTCAACCCGCGCCGCACCCGTCCGAAATAAAGATGAACCGTGGCCTTTTCAAGTCGGCACCGGGTCCGTCCTGTGGCGGCCGGCCGGTCAGATCGCTAAAGAATGGTGGGCGATACTGGGATTGAACCAGTGACCCCACGCGTGTGAAGCGTGTGCTCTCCCGCTGAGCTAATCGCCCTTGACCATTGCAAGGCTCGCCCCGAGAGGACGAGGTGGCCGGACCAGATGATCAAGGCCGGGCCGGAAAGAGGCAGGTTCTTAAAGCCGCGCCTGCGGGGTGTCAAGCAAACGCCTCGGTTTCGCCGCGCCTCTGATCGACCTTAAGTTGTTGTCAGGGCTGGGGTTTTACCCTGCGGACCCCTTTATTGCCGCCATGCCCCGTGGCATGGTCTCAGCCATCATCATTCTCGGCTCAGCCTCCTCCGCATGACCCAACGCCCCACCGCCGCTATTGTTCTTGCCGCAGGCATGGGCACGCGCATGAAGTCCGCCCGGCCCAAGGTGATGCATCAGGTCGGCGGTCGGCCGCTCATCGGCCACGTCCTCGCCACGCTGAAGGATTTGAACGTCGAGCGCGTGGTTGTGGTCATCGGTCCGGGCATGGACCACGTGGCCAAGGCGGTCGCGCCGCACCCCACCGTCATCCAATCCGAGCGCCTCGGCACCGGGCATGCCGTGCTGCAAGCCAAGGATGCGCTGAAGGATTTCGCGGGCGACATTCTCATTTGTTACGGTGCCGACCTGCTGGCGACGGAAGCCTGCGAACGGCTGCTGGCCGCGCGCGCTGTACCCGACGCGGCAAAGGTGATCGTCATGGGCTTCTTGCTGGATGATCCCACTGGCTTCGGCCGGCTGATGATGAGCGCGAAGGGCCTAGAGCGCATCGTCGAGGAGAAAGACGCCACGCCTGAAGAACGCGCCGTGCGGCTTTGCAACTCGGGCATCTTCGCGGTGGATGCCGCTGTGCTGTGGGATTTGTTGGCCAAAATCGACAACGTCAACGCCAAACAGGAGTACTACCTCACCGATATCGTCAAGCACGCCCGCGCGGCGGAAATTGCGTGCAGCATGGTGCGCGGCGAGGATTGGGAATGGATCGGCGTGGACAGCCGCGCCGACTTGGCCGCGGCGGAAGCGCAGTTCCAGGCCGACAAGCGCAACGAGGCCATGGAAAACGGTGTGACGCTGCTCGAGCCATCATCGGTTTATTTCTGCGCCGATACGGTGTTGGGGAAGGATGTGGAGATCGGCCCGCATGTGGTCTTCGGCCCCGGCGTGAGCGTGGCCGACAACGTGACGATCCGCAGCCATTGCCATATCGAGGGCGCGCGCATCGAATCCGGCGCGATTATCGGGCCCTTCGCGCGCCTGCGGCCCGGCGCGCTGATCGGGCCGGACGCGCACGTGGGCAACTTCGTCGAGGTGAAAAACGCGACGCTGGAGAAGGGGGCCAAGGCCAACCATCTCACCTACATCGGCGATGCGCGCGTGGGCGAGGGTGCCAACATCGGTGCGGGCACCATCACGGCCAACTACGACGGCTTCAACAAGTCCTTCACCGACATCGGTGCCGGTGCATCGATCGGCTCGAATTCAGTCTTGGTCGCCCCGGTGAAGATCGGCGCGGGCGCGATCACAGGAGCCGGAGCCGTCGTGCGCAAGGACGTTCCCGCCGATGCGCTGGCGGTGAACGAGGGCGGGCAGAAAAATCACGATGGCTTTGGGGCCAAATACCGCGCGAAGAAAAAAGCCGAGAAAGAAAAGAAGAAATGAATACGCGCATTCATAACCCTCTCCCACAGAGTGGGAGAGGGAAGGGTGAGGGGGTTTTTCGTTTTCTCTATCTCAACAAACCCCTCACCCCGCCCTCTCCCGCGAAAATGCGGGAGAGGGAGAAGGTGTAATCATGTGCGGCATCGTTGGGGTCATCGGGCGCGTGGACGCAACGGAACTGCTGGTGGACGGTCTGCGCCGGCTTGAGTATCGCGGCTATGACTCGGCGGGCGTGGCGACGCTGGTCAACGGCAAGATCGAACGCCGCCGCGCGCCCGGCAAGATCGCCGCTCTCGCCGCCAAGGTGGCCGCCGAACCGTTGGCGGGCAGCACCGGCATCGCGCACACGCGCTGGGCCACGCACGGCGTACCCAACGAGGTCAACGCCCACCCCCATTCAGACGGCAACGTCGCGGTGGTTCACAACGGCATCATCGAGAATTTCCAGGAACTGAAAAGCGAACTGGAAGCCAAGGGCCACACATTCGAGAGCGATACCGACACCGAGGTCATCGTCCATCTGATCAGCCAGCACCTGAAAACCACACCCGACACCGAGGCCGCGCTGCAAGCCGCGTTGTCAAAGCTGGAAGGTGCGTTCGCACTCGCCATCCTCATCGCCTCGCGGCCCGATATCCTGGTGGGCGCGCGCAAAGGCTCGCCCATGGCCGTGGGTTACGGCACGGACGCCATGTATATCGGCTCGGACGCCATGGCGCTGGCGCCCATGACCAACCGCATTTCTTATCTTGAAGACGGCGACTGGGTGATCGCCACCAAGACGGGTGCGACCGTGCGCGACAAGGCCGGGCGCGTGGTCGAGCGCGCGATCAAGCAGACGGCGCTGTCGGGCGCGCTGATCGGCAAGGGCAACTATCGCCACTTCATGCAGAAGGAAATCTTCGAGCAGCCCCAGGTGCTGGGCGATACGCTGCGCGCGCTGTTCAACCCGGCGGTGCGTTCCATCACGCTGCCCGAGATGCCCTTTGACTTGAAAACCGTCGACCGCGTCACGGCCGTGGCGTGCGGTACGGCGTATTATGCGTGTTTGGTGGCGAAGTACTGGATCGAAATGCTGGCGAAGGTGCCGGTTGAGGCCGACGTGGGCTCAGAGTTCCGCTACCGCGAACCGCCGCTGTCCAAAAACGGCCTCGGGCTGTTCGTGTCGCAATCGGGCGAGACGGCCGACACGTTGGCCCCTCTGAAATACTGCAAGGCCAAGGGCCAACACATCCTCTCGGTGGTTAATTCGCCTGAAAGCGCCATCGCGCGCGAAAGCCATGCTGTGCTGCCCACGCTGGCGGGCCCCGAGATCGGTGTGGCCTCCACCAAGGCCTTCACCACGCAGCTCATGGCACTGGCCTGCTTCGCCATCACGCTGGCCAAGGCGCGCGGCGTGATCGATCACAGCGTCGAGGCGCGGCTGTCGTATGCCTTGGCCGAAGCGCCCTCGCGCGTGGCCGACATGCTGCATGCCAATGACGCCATCCTCAAAATCGCCGAGACCTTGGCCGAGGCGCGCGATGTCTTGTACCTGGGCCGCGGCTCATCGTTCCCCATCGCCCTGGAAGGCGCGCTGAAGCTGAAGGAAATCTCCTACATTCATGCGGAAGGATATGCCGCGGGCGAGATGAAGCACGGGCCCATCGCGCTGATCGATGAGCACACGCCGGTGGTGGTGATCGCGCCCACGGACGCGTTGTTTGAAAAGACCATGTCCAACATCGAGCAGGTGGTGGCGCGCGGCGGGAAGGTGATCCTGATTTCCGACGAAGCGGGCGTAAAGCGCGTCGGCAAGCTTGCGGCCCACGCCATTACCATGCCCAAGACCGATCCCTTCGTGGTGCCGATCGTGGCCACCATCCCGGTGCAGTTGCTGGCCTATCACACCGCCGTGCTGAAGGGCACCGACGTGGACCAGCCGCGCAACCTGGCAAAAAGCGTGACGGTGGAGTAACTCCCACTTCGTCATTGCCCGGCTTGACCGGGCAATCCATATATCCACTCCCTCCGCCCGTGCGGATGAACCATGGATGCCCCGGATAAACCGGGGCATGACATGCGAGGAGTTTGGCCCATGCCCCGCTTCGACTACGACCTCATCACTCTCGGCGCGGGTTCCGGCGGGGTGCGCGCCAGCCGCATGGCGGGCAAGTACGGCGCCAAAGTGGCCGTGATCGAGGAAAGCCGCATCGGCGGCACCTGTGTCATGCGCGGCTGCGTGCCCAAGAAACTTTTGGTGATCGGCGCGCACTTCGGCGAATACTTGGAAGATGCGCGCGGCTTCGGCTGGAGCATCAACGCGGCCAAACATGATTGGCCCGCGCTGATCGCCGCCAAGGACAAGGAACTCGACCGGCTTGAGGTTGCGTACCGCAATTTATTAGCGGGCGCGGGCAACACGTTGATCGAGGGCCGTGGGGTCTTGGCCGACGCGCACACCGTCGAGGTCAACGGCAAGCGGCTGACGGCCGAGAAAATCCTCATCGCCACCGGCGGCTGGCCGGTGACGCCCGACATTCCGGGCCGCCAGCACATGATCACGTCGAACGAGGCGCTGGACCTCAAGCAGAAGCCCCAACGTGTCGTCATCTGGGGCGGCGGCTACATCGCGGTGGAGTTCGCCGGAATCTTCCGCGCGCTCGGCTCGGAAGTGCATGTGGTGATCCGCGCCGATCATGTGCTGCGCGGCTTCGACGCCGACATCCGCGCGCACTTGCAGGCCGAGCTCGTCAAGAAGGGCATCAAAATTCACTTAGGCCGCACGATCACGACGGTCAGCGCAGCGCATGTGGTGACGCTGGACGACGGCTCCACCATCGCAGCCGACGCCGTGATGTGCGCCACGGGCCGCGCGCCCAACACCGCGAACATCGGCCTGAAAGAAGCCGGCGTGAAGCTGAACGACAAGGGCGCGGTGATCGTGGACGCCTACAGCACGTCCTCGGTGCCGCATATCTTCGCGCTTGGCGACGTGACCGACCGCATCAATCTGACGCCCGTGGCCATCAACGAAGGGCGCATATTCGCCGAGACGCAGTTCAATAAAAATCCCATGGCCATGGACTACACCAACGTTGCCTCGGCAGTGTTCAGCCAACCGCCGGTCAGCGTGGTGGGCCTGTCGGAAGAGGACGCGCGCAAGACGCATGACGTGGCGGTGTTCCGTACCTCGTTCCGGCCTATGATCCACACGCTCTCTGGCCGCGACCAGCGCACCATGATGAAGCTGGTGGTCGATCAAAAGACCGACAAGGTGCTCGGCTGTCATATGATCGGCGACGACGCGCCCGAGATCATCCAAGGACTGGCCGTGGCGCTGAAGGCCGGGGCCACCAAGGCGCAGTTTGACGCCACCGTGGGCATCCACCCGACGGCAGCCGAGGAGTTCGTGACCATGCGCGAGCCGGTCAGCCTGCCCACGCCGGGCGGGGAGAAGGCATAGGCGTATTTCCTCTGTCTATTCGCCTTGGAATATGCCAGGATATTCTAAATAGTAGTGATGGACGCCATGACGCGTGTGACGGTTGGAAAATGGGGCAAGAACCTGGCGATCCGGGTTCCCTACGAGCTCGCCGACGCCTCGGGCTTGAGCGACGGCGAGCAGGTCGAGATGGAAATGAAAGACGGCGACCTCGTGGTTCGCCGACCCGCGGCGCATGCGCGCGCCCGCGCGCAAAAGGCCGCTAAGGACATCCGGCGCGACGGAAAAAAATACACGCTAGGCGACATCACCATTCAAGACCTGCGCAACGAAGGCCGCCGTTAAGTGAGCCTGGTGCTCGACGCTTCCATGGCGATGACTTGGTTCTTCGCCGACGAAAGATCGCCGTTATCAGACCGCATTCTGACGTGCGTGACGGACGAGGGCGCCGTCGTGCCGTCGTTGTGGAAACTCGAGGTCGCCAACATGCTGAGGACGGCCGTGCGCCGTAAGCGTTGCACCGAGACTCATGAACGCAATAGCCTGCGACGGCTGGAAGATTTGCGCATTGTCATCGATGCCGAGACGGATAGGCATGCGTGGGCTGCCACGCGGAAACTTTCGGTCGACCATGACCTGACGGTGTATGACGCGGCCTATCTCGAACTTGCCGTTCGCCGGACACTCCCGCTGGCGACGTGCGATGGGGCTTTAGTGTCTGCCGCACGCCGCCTGAAGCTCGACGTGCTGTCGCCTTAAACAACCTTTGCGTGTATTCATAACCCGGTATGACCACTAAAAAACTGACATTTAGTGGCGGATAGTGGTTCGGCCGCCTGGGCCCCGTAACCAACCTTTCACCCGCAGGTGGTAAGCCGGGCTCGGCGGCTGGTAATTCGGGCCCCCCAGGGCTATATCACCGCCTTCATTTAAGCCCGAGGACCATCATGGCGACCGCGTTGAAGTGGAACCGCGACAGCTGGCGCACCAAGCCCATCCAGCAGGTTCCGGAGTACCCGGACAAGGCCGCCCTCGAGGCCGCCGAAAAGACCCTGCGCGGGTATCCGCCGCTGGTGTTCGCGGGCGAAGCACGCCGCTTGAAGGCCGCACTGGCCCGCGTGGCCGAGGGCAACGCTTTTCTGCTTCAGGGCGGGGACTGCGCGGAAAGCTTCGCCGAGTTCCATCCCGATAACATCCGCGACACCTTCCGCGTGCTTCTGCAAATGGCGGTGGTGATGACCTTCGGCGCGGCCATGCCGATCGTGAAGGTCGGCCGCCTTGCAGGCCAGTTCGCCAAGCCGCGCTCCGCGCCCACCGAAGTCATCAACGGCGTCGAATTGCCCTCCTACCGCGGCGACAACGTCAACGGCATGGAGTTCACGCCCGAAGCGCGCCGTCCCGATCCGGCGCGCATGGTGCAGGCCTACAACCAGTCGGCCGCCACGCTGAACCTGCTGCGCGCTTTTGCTCAAGGTGGGTACGCCGACCTGCACAAGGTGCATCAGTGGACGCTGGGTTTCGTCAAAGACGAAGTGCAGGTGGAGAAATACCGCCGTTTCGCCGACCGCATTCAGGAAACGTTGGGCTTCATGGAAGCGTGTGGATTAACCGGCGAGACCGTGCCGCAGATCCGTGAGACGGAGTTCTACACCTCGCATGAGGCGTTGTTATTGCCCTACGAAGAGGCGCTGACGCGCATCGATTCCACCACCGGCCAGTGGTACGCCTGCTCGGCGCACATGGTGTGGATCGGCGAACGCACCCGCCACCTCGATGGCGCGCACGTCGAGTACTTCAAAGGCATCAACAACCCCATCGGCGTGAAGATCGGCCCCAGCGTGAAGCCCGATGAATTATTGGCCCTGTGCGACGCTCTGAACCCGAAGAACGAAGCTGGCCGTTTGACGTTGATCAGCCGCATGGGTGCGGAAAAGGTGCTGGAAAACCTGCCGCACCTGATTCGTGCCGTGCAGCGCGACGGCCGCAACGTGGTCTGGGTCTGCGACCCGATGCACGCCAACACGATGAAGAGCAACACCGGCTACAAGACCCGCCAGTTCGACCGCATCCTGGCCGAGGTCAAGGCGTTCTTCGACGTGCACCGCGCCGAGGGCACCCACGGTGGCGGCGTACACTTCGAGCTGACCGGCAAGGACGTGACCGAATGCGTCGGCGGGGCGACCGCGATCACGGAAGCCAGGCTCGGCGACCGTTACCACACGCATTGCGACCCGCGCCTGAATGCCAGCCAGGCGCTGGAACTGGCGTTCCTGATCGCGGAGATGCTGAAGAACGAACGCGCGCGTGTTCTCCAGTCGCGCAAGGACCAAGTTGCGGCGGCGCAGTAGCGGCTTTCGCGCTACTGTTGCCTCATGACCAAATCGCTCACCATCGCGCTTGCCCAGATCGACCCCACGGTCGGCGATATCGCCGGCAACGTAGGCCTGATCCGCGCCGCCCGCGCCGAAGCCGCCAAAGCCAAGGCCGATCTGGTGGTGTTCCCGGAACTGACGATCAGCGGCTATCCGCCCGAGGACTTGGTTTATCGCCCGGCGTTCCTGGATGCGGTCGCGAAGGCCGCCCATGACCTCGCCAAGGACACCAAAGATAATGGACCTGCGCTGATCGTCGGCGCGCCCTGGCGCGGAGCAGACAAGGACGAGGGCAAAACCTTCAATGCCGGGTTGGTGCTCGACGGCGGGGCGATCAGCGCCGTGCGCTTCAAGCACCACCTGCCCAACTACGGTGTGTTCGACGAAAAGCGCGTGTTCGAGCGCGGACCTGCGCCCGGCCCGGTGGTGGTGCGCGGCGTTCGTTTAGGCCTGATGATCTGCGAGGATATGTGGTTCGACGACATCGCCGAAACGCTGGCTGAGTCGGGCGCGGAGATGCTCGTCATCCCCAATGGTTCTCCGTTTGATGTGGAAAAGCCCGACGTGCGGTTGAACCACGCCGTGGCCCGCGTCACCGAAACCAAGCTGCCGCTGATCTACGTGAACCAGATCTGCGGCCAGGATGATCTGGTATTCGACGGCGCGTCCTTCGTGCTCAATGCCGACCGCAGCCTCGCGGTGCAGATGCCCGCCTGGAAACCCGCGCTGAGCATCACGACGTGGACCAAGACCGGGCAGGGCTGGACGTGCGCCGCCCAGCCGGTTGCCAAGCCCTGCACGCGCATGGAGAACATCTACCACGCGCTGATGTTGGGCCTGGGCGACTACGTGCGCAAAAACAAATTTCCCGGGGTGGTGCTGGGCCTGTCGGGCGGCATTGATTCGGCGTTATGCGCGGCCATTGCCGCCGACGCCCTGGGCCCAGACAAAGTCCACTGTGTGATGATGCCTTCGCCCTACACCTCGAAAGAAAGCCTGGACGACGCAGCCGCCGTGGCGAAGTTTTTGGGTGTGAAACTCGACACCATCGACATCGCTCCTGCCATGAAGGCCTACGATGGCATGCTCGGCCCGTTGTTCGCCGGGGCCAAGCCCGACATCACCGAGGAAAATCTGCAAAGCCGCGCGCGCGGCATGGCGCTGATGGCGCTGTCCAACAAGTTCGGCAAGATGGTGCTGTCCACCGGCAACAAAAGCGAGATGTCCACCGGCTACGCCACTCTGTACGGCGACATGTGCGGCGGCTACGCGGTGCTGAAGGACGTCTATAAAACCACCGTGTTCGCGCTGTGCAAATGGCGCAACGCGCATAAGCCCGACGGCGCGCTGGGCCCGGCCGGCAAGGTGATGCCCGAGAACGTCATCACCAAGCCGCCGACGGCCGAGCTGAAGCCCAACCAAAAAGATCAGGATACGCTGCCGCCCTATGACGTGCTCGACGCCATTCTGCATGGCCTGATCGAGGACGCGGCACCCGTGGCGGACGTGGCCGCGCGCGGGTTCGACATCGCCGTGGTGCGCCGCGTCTATAAGATGCTGAAAACCGCCGAGTACAAGCGCCGCCAGGCCCCGCCGGGCGTGAAGATCACGCATCTGGCGTTCGGGCGGGACTACCGTTACCCGATCACCAATGGTTTCAATGACGACGGGAGTGGTGGTTGATATTTTTTTACTTGTCATCGCCCGACTTGATCGGGCGATCCATTTTTCAACGTGCGCAAACCTTTCCTGGGGCGCTCGTTGAGCCATGGATTGCCCGGTTAAACCGGGCAATGACGAGAAGGGTAAGTCCATGACAACGCCTACTTTCCGCTTCGCGCCCAGCCCCACGGGCCTCTTGCACATCGGCAACGCGCGGCCCGCCGTCATCAACTGGCTGTACGCGCGCAAACTGGGCGGGCGGTTCATCCTGCGCATTGACGATACCGACACGGCGCGCAGCAAGCCCGAATTCACCGCCGCCATCGAGCGCGATTTGAAATGGCTGGGCCTGACGTGGGACGGGCAGGAGTTTCAGTCCAAGCGCATCGCCAGTTACGAGGCCGCCGCCGAAAAACTGAAAGCCCTCGGCCGTCTGTACGCCTGCTATGAGACGCCCGACGAACTGGAGATGCAGCGCAAGCTGCAACTCAAGGCCGGCAAGCCGCCGCTGTATAAATACGCCGACCAAAAGCCCGTGGACACCGCGGGCCGCACGCCGCACTGGAGATTTGCCATCGAGCCCGGCGAGATCGCCTGGGACGATGAGGTGCGCGGGCGGTGCATTTATCACGGCGAGGCGCTCACTGATCCTGTTTTGATCCGCGCCGACGGCACTTTCCTCTACATGATGCCCAGCGTGGTCGACGATATCGACATGGGCATGACGCACATCGTGCGCGGCGAGGACCACGTCACCAACACCGCCATCCAGATGCAGATCTGGCGGGCGCTGACCGACAAGCCCGTGCCCACCTTCGCGCATCTGCCGTTGCTGGTGGACGCGGCGGGCAAGGGGCTGTCCAAGCGCATGGGCTCGCTCTCCTTGGCCGACTTGCGCGAGAACGGCATCGAACCCATGGCCGTGGCCAGCATGGTCGCCAAGATCGGCTCGTCGGACGCCATCGCGGCGCGGGCCGACATGGATCAACTCATCGCCGAGTTCGACATCTCGCACTTCGGCCGCGCCACGCCGAAGTTCGACCCGCACGATCTGGAGTTCCTCAACGCCAAAGTGCTACATGACTTGCCCTATGCGGTCGCCCAGCCGCGGCTGGAGGCCCTGGGCCTGAACCTTGCATCGCACGGCGAAGCGTTCTGGACCGCGGTGCGCGGCAACCTGCAGAAATTCTCCGAGGCGGCGGGCTGGTGGCACATCTGTTTCGCCGCCCACGCGCCCGTCATCGAAGACACCACGTTCATCGCCCAGGCGATCCCGCTGCTGCCCGACGAGCCGTGGGACGAAAACACCTGGGGCGCGTGGACCGAGAAGGTGAAGGCCGCCACGGGCCGTAAGGGCAAGGGGCTCTATCTGCCGCTGCGCATGGCCCTGACGGGCCTGCCCCACGGCCCGGAGTTGAAACTTCTCCTGCCGCTGATCGGGCGGGAACGAGCGGTGAAAAGGTTGGGCGGGGTGACGGGGTAGTTGCGCTACTTGCGAGATTGCGGTATATACGCGTGATGACGAACTGTAGGAGCCTGTCATGAGCAAGGCCGACAGCCGTATTTTCAAAAGCGGCAACAGCGAAGCCGTACGCCTGCCCAAGGATGTCGCCTACGGGCGTGAAATGCCGGTAACCATCGTGCGTTCCGGCGATGTGCTGACTATTTATCCCGCGAAGCGGTCAGTGAAAGACATGCTGCGTCGGCTCCAAAAACTGCCGAAGCCATCGACGATTGAAGAGCGCGACGTCGACCCCTTGCCCGAACGGCCCGGTTTATAGTTCGCGCGTTCCTTCGCCATGCCCTACATCCTCGATACCAACGTCGCGATCCGATTGCGCGACGGCGACGAGGAAATCGTACGCCGAGTTGGTGAGTTGGATGGCGCGATTATGCTGTCCATCGTCACCCGCATTGAATTGGAAGGCGGCGTTTACCGCATCCCGGTCGGAGCAAGCGCGCGCCGCGCTCGCCTGAATGAACTGCTGTCAGCATTGCCGGTGTTGACGTTCGACGACGCAGCAGCCGAAGCTTACGGAGAGATTATTGCGACTGTCGGTTATTCCCGCCGTAAACTTCTCGACCGCATGATTGCCGCGCAGGCCATCGTTCACCGCGCCACTCTCGTGACGATGAATGCCCGCGACTTCGCGGACGTGCCGGACTTAGATGTGGTGTCGTGGGGTGCGTGAGGGCGAAGGCGCTGGCGGTGAAAAGGTTGAGCGGGGTGACGGGGTGAGATTATTCCAAGGATTTAATTCATGCCAGTAATGGCGTTCTGATGCTAACAGACTGAATACTTACATTTCATTAGTTCTATCTATGATTGCAAGCCTTATGTCTTCTATATAAAATGCCCACGCGGGCGTGGCGGTGTTTCTACCGCCGACTCCTTCGGGGGTCCGGCTTAATTCGGAAGGCGGAAGCCTTACAAATCTTAGCGCAAGCTAGGAGCAAAGTTATCCTTGAACTATCACGCCCGCTCATTTTCATTGGTGCAGCATGCAAGACTTAAAGGACAAGATCTGGATAACAGCCAGAACGCGGATGATTACTGAGCAGCGATATAAACGTTACGACATAAGGTCGCACTTATTTATATCTTATATGTCCTTACTTATGATCTTAACTACGATTTTCTCAGAAGATCTGTCGTCAGTTGTTCCTTACTTCAGGCAATTAGAAGTCGTCATCCCACTCGCATTGTTTGCTGCATCGTTAATTGTTTACGGATTCAAATTTGGAGATTGTGCTCATCAATTTCGTGAGTGCTATCTCAAGTTACAGTCGTTGTATGAAAAATTTGATAAGACAAGTGACCCGACAAGTGAGTACGAAGAAATCCTGCAGCGATATCCTAATCACGCTGAAAGCGATTATGAGGAACTAATAATTAAACGGACCCTATTTGATCGCCAAAAGATTTCGAGTGGAGGAGTTAATCACAAGTGGACTTATTGGATGATTGCAAAGTGGCTGGGGCGTGTCACGTGGTTCTGGTTTTTTGTTGTCGGGTTACCTTTGACAATTACTGCTCACTTTTTGCTCTCAATGATTGTCAATAATCAGTGTTAGTAACTTGGGGTCCAACAACAAACAAACCGCTCAAGCACTATATAAAGAAAGGTTCAATAAGACCTCTCTGTTTCAGATATATGAGGACAAGATATCAGAATCTCATGCGATAGGACGAGATGGGACTACACAAGAAATATTTCGAAAAAATTTGGAAGATGAGGTCGGCATAATACTGAGAAAAGTTGGAGCACGTTCCTATAGATTTACCAGATTTCGTGAGAAACTTATCTCGAAAGGCTCAAAGAAGCCTCCCCGTATTATATCAATTCCAACCATAAGAGACCGACTAACGCTACGTGTGCTAAACGACATTGTTTTTCTTCTTTTTAAGGAGGCAGGGGTCCGCAGGCCCCATGCATATATAAAAGAGATAAGAGAAGCACTTGCTAACAAAACTAGCCCTGTCTCATTTGTTCGGGTTGATGTTGAGAACTTTTATCCTTCTATTGTTCATAAAATATTGCTTCGAAAGCTGCGCGCTAAGATTCGCAAACGTGAGATTATAGATTTAGTTCTATCAGCGCTAACGACGCCGACGGGCAGCGAGCCAATCTCTTTGTGTGGCGTCCCTCAGGGTCTCAGCATATCCAATATTCTGGCGTCTGTTTATCTTCTCGCTTTCGACGAGAAGATGAAAAAAAAGTACAAGTACTTCCGATATGTCGATGACATATTAGTTTTGAGCAACCCTGCTATAGCCACGAAGGTGTTCGATAGATTGGCGAAGGAATTAAAGAAGCTAGGTCTAAGTTGTCATCCACTTGGAAAAAAGGGCAAGTCTCAGATTACCGATGAAACTGAAGGCGTTGAATATCTTGGTTTCAAAGTTACTCCTGCTTCAATTTCTGTTCGAGACTCATCATTTACGCGAATGATTGAGAATTTGCTGAAAGTTCTCACGGCTTTTCGCCATGCGAGCGAGAAAAAGAGGAGCGAGGATCGACTTGTATGGCAATTAAACCTAAAAATTACTGGCTGCATTTATCAAACTGTAAGATACGGCTGGGTTTTCTTTTTCTCTCAAATCACCGCCGTTAACCAACTCGCGCGACTAGACAGATTTGTCACAAAGGAATTAGAAAGGCGAGATATCGCTCACTTGCGGCCAAGAATTAAGCGGTTCACGCGCGCCTACCATGAGATCACCAAGAATTTGGATTCTACGAGATACATTCCTGACTGGGATAACATTACGTTAGACCAAATAATTATCGAGTTGTCTTTTGCGGAGGGAATGCCTCCGGAATCATATAGTGAGAAAATGACAGAAAAAGATATCCGGAAAAGGTTTGCAAGACTGATTAGGCGCCAAACTCGTGAGCTTGAGCGGGATCTAATTGAAGTAATTTCTTGACCTAATTTTCCCCTTCCCCAGCCACCACATCGCCACTCCGGTAAAAAATAAAGCGGGCAGGGCTAGGCCCGCCGCGAACATGATCACCCGCCCGGGCAGTCCGAGGATCGCCCCGGAGTGGATGTTGGCGGCGACGTCGGTTTTGTAAATCGATGCAAGACTGGGCTGTGCTGGGCGCTGCACGCGGATGATGCGTCCGCCCGACAGCGGCATGATGACGTTGCTCTGTTTCGACACGGCGCTTTCGCCCGGCGGCCAGAAGCGCACCATGTAGATGCCGCGCGGGCCCTCCTGGCGCAAAATCAACCCGACGTACTGGCCGGGCGCTTCGTTGGCAGCGAAAGCGGCAGCCTCGTCCCATGTGAGCATTTTGGGTGGGGTGTCGGGCGCGGCCTCGCGCGGCGGGCCGCCCCCGGGGCCGCCAGCCGCGCGTTGTGGTCCGCCGTCCGTGTTTCCCATCCACACCAGCGGCGGCACGGTGATCGAGGCCAGCAGCAGCAACACGGCAGGCCACGCACCGAAGACGTTGTGCCATTCGCGCATCTTGCGGCGCGGTTCGGTCGTGTCGCTGACCGTCAGCGCGCGGCGAAAGGCCCCCTTGGCGGGCCACCACAGCACGATGCCCACCAGCACGAACGCCACGCACAGGAACGATAACACGCCGACGAAGATGCTGCCCGGCTCGCCCATCAACAACTCGCCGTGGATGTGGCGCACCACGGTGATGGCCGACAGCCCCGAGCGCTCGCCCAGCACGGCCAGGGTGTAGGGATTGATGTACACCTGCTTTTCGGCCTGGTCGGGGCCGCGCAGCATCACCATATAAGACGCGGCCGGGTCGTCGCTGCCGCGTTGAAAATAGCGCGCGCTCCAACCGGGATGCGCGTCCGCCGCCGCCTGCACAATGGCGTTGAAGCTTTGCGGCGTGCTTTGAGGTTCCACCCGCAGCAGGGCGGGGTTGAGGGCCGCGTCGATCTCGTGTTCGAACACCAGGATCGAGCCCGACAGCCCCAGCACCGCGATGATCAGGCCCAGCGTCAGGCCGACCCAGCGGTGCGCCAGCACAACATACTTGCGTCCGCGAACGAGCATGGAAGCCTCCCCTGCATCCCCTCCGTCATTCCCGCGAAAGCGGGAATCCAGGGTATGCTGCTCTATGGTAAACAAAAAGCTGGATTGCCCGGTCAAGCCGGGCAATGACGACTAAAGTAGAGTGACTTGATGATGACCAAAAGCCCGTCCGCCCCGCTGCAACAGGAGAAGGGCCGCCTTCCGGTGAAGGTGGCGGCGAATAGACCATGCGTTATTTTGGTCGAGCCTCGGCTTGCCGAGAACCTCGGCACCACGGCGCGTGCCATGCGCAACTGCGCGTTGACCGACTTGCGCCTTGTCGATCCCGAGGTGGATTGGCTGAGCGAGAAGGCCTTGGCCGCGGCCTCGGGTGGCGAAAAAGTTCTGGAGCGCGCGCAAAAGTTCGACACCTTCGCCGACGCCATTGCCGACCTGGAGCGCGTCTATGCCACCACGGCGCGGCGGCGCGAGATGATCAAGCCGATCTTCACCGCCAAGGGTGCCGCGGCCGACATGCGCGGCCATGCCGAGGCGGGCAAGAAACTGGGCATCGTCTTCGGACGCGAGCGCCACGGCCTGACCAGCGAGGAGGTGGGGCTGTGCGACGCCATTGTTGAAATTCCCATGAACCCGGAACACAGTTCGCTGAATTTGGCACAGGCCGTGCTGGTGGTAGCCTACGAGTGGTTCCAGGCCGGCTACGATGGCCCGCAGGCCGCCATGACCTACAACCGCACCCAGCCAGCGACGAAAAAAGAGATGCTGGGGCTGTTTGAACACTTGGAGAAGGAGTTGGAGGCCTGCGGCTTCCTGCGCGACCCCGAAAAGCACGACCTGATGGTCATCAATATCCGCAACATGCTCGAACGCGCCGAGTTGACCGAGCAGGAGGTGCGCACCTTCCACGGCATCGTGAAGGAACTGCGCTATGGACGGCGGCCCGACCGGCCGCCCCGCCAGCCCGGGGTGAGAGCTGAGCCTCCGCCTAAACCATTGAAAGAACGACTGAAATCAGGCTCATCGGCGGATTGACTTGGGCGGCGCGGACACTATGATCCGCCGCCTTACTTCCCAGTTTGTGGGCGTTGGAAGAGACCGGCAATGACCGGCCTGATTTCCCTCGCCCCGGCCGCGGCGATTTCTCGTCAAACAGACGTCGAGCGCGTGTCCGACCGGGACCACCAAGAAGCAACAGGATGAACCATGACCAAAAGAGCTGAGAGCAAATACAAAATCGACCGGCGCATGCAGGTCAACATGTGGGGCCGCGCCAAGAGCCCCATCAACAAACGTGAATACGGCCCCGGCCAGCACGGCCAACGCCGCAAGAAGCCCTCGGACTTCGGCGTGCAGTTGATGGCCAAGCAGAAACTCAAGGGCTACTACGGCAACATTTCCGAGCGTCAATTCCGCAAGTACTACGCCGAAGCCATGCGCCGTAAGGGCGACAGCTCGCAGAACCTGATCGGCATTCTGGAAAGCCGCATCGACGCGCTGGTCTACCGCATGAAATTCGTGCCCACCGTCTTCGCCGCGCGCCAGTTCGTCAACCACGGCCACGTCAAGGTGAACGGCAAGCGCATCACCATTCCGTCGTATCTCGTCAAGGTCGGCGACCTGATCGAAGTGCGCCAAAAGGGCCGCGACATGGCCGCCACCAAGGAAGCCATCGAAAGCCCCGAGCGCGACGTGCCCGAGTACATCGACGTCGATCACACCAAGCACACCGGCAGCCTGAAGCGCATCCCGACGCTGACCGACGTGCCCTATCCGGTCCAGATGGAACCCAACCTCGTGATCGAATTCTACTCGCGTTAAGCGACGATCACATTCAAGTTTACAAAGCCCCGCCCTGACCGGCGGGGCTTTTGCTTTTGGCGGCCGTAGCATAGCCTTGGTGCGTAGCCGGGGAGGGCACCATGACGCACGATACCGTGGGCGAGGAGTTCTTCGGCTCCTGTTTCATCTGTTCGGCCGTCAAAACGGGGCCCAGCCGGCGCAATCTATTGCGTGCCGTAGCTGTCGCGCCTGTGGCCGCCGCCGGCCTTGCCGCACCCGCCGTGGCCAAGGACACGCCGCGTCCGCCCGAAGGGGCCTTCGTCATTCACGCTGGTTGGGCGCTGATCGAGAAGGACGGCGCGCTGGACCTGATGCGCGATGCGCACATCCTGGTTCGCAAGGGCGTGATCGAGGAAATTTCCGCCGCCCCAATCAAGGGCAAGCTGCCGGTGGTGGATGCAAAAACCCATCTGGTCGTGCCCGGCTTCATCTCGGGCCACACCCATGTGTGCAGCGCGACGCCGACGCGGGGGATCATCGAATCGGGGCGTTTCTACCGCGCGCCGTTACAACTGGTGGAGCAACTCTCCGACGCCGACCAGGATGCGCTGACGGCCTTCAACTTGGCCGAACTGTTGCGCTCGGGCTGCACGACGCACATCGAAATGAGCCTGACGCTGCGCCAAGCCGAATCTTACGTGCGCGTGGCCGACAAGTGGGGCGTGCGCGGCTATCCCGGCCCGATGATCCCCAACACCACGCGCCTGTTCGATGTGTGGTTCCGCAAGAACGACGAGCCGCTGTTTGCTTCCGAGGCCGAAACGCTGAAGGAAATTGAGCTGGCGCTCGCCTTCGCCAAGAAGAACATGGACAAGGGCGAGGGGCGCATCAAACCGATGATGACGATCCATGCCACCGACACGCACACCGACAAGACCATGCGCGCGATCAAGGCCGCCTGCGACGAACTGGGCACGGGTTTTCATCTGCACTTGTCGCAATCGCGCGAGGAAGCCAGCCGGGTGAAGAACCTCTATCAAGTTTCGCCGACCGAATGGCTGGAGAAGCTGGGCCTGCTCGACCAACCTGTCTTCGGCGCGCACATGACGGCGGTGGATTGGGCGACCGAAGGCCCGATTTTGAAAAAGCACGGCAGCGTTTTTTCGCATTGCCCGTCGGCCGGGGGCGCGGGCGGGCCGTCGATGCCCTATCCGGACGCGCTGGCCGCGGGCGTGCCGACCAACATCGGCATCGATACGCACTCCAACGACTATCTGGAGAATTTGAAGTTGGCCGTGCTGATCGGTCAAGTGCGCTATTGGCATTTGCGCAACGACAAGTCGCGCAACGTGAAGGAGCCAGATATTTGGGCCGCGGTCGAGGGAGCCACGCGGGTGCCTGCCGACGCACTCAAGCGCAAGGACTTAGGCCGCATCGCCGCTGGCGCGCGCGCCGACCTGGTGAGCATCGACGTGTCGGGATTCCTGGCCGGTTCAGGCGCGCTGCCGCCCGAGCCGTTGAACAATCTGCTGTACTGCAATGGAATGATGGTGCGCCACGTCATGACCGACGGCCGCATCCAGATTTACGATGGCCGCTTGGCCTGCGATGACGAAGCCAAGGTCACGGCCGAGGGCGGCCGCGTGGTCAACGCCATCTGGGCGCAGTTGAAGAAAGATATGTGGTTCGATGCGCCGCAGCAGCGGGGTTGAATTTATTGAGTTGTCATTCCCGCGAAAGCGGGAATCCATCTTGTTCGGTCAAACAGAAAGCTAGACCCCCGTTTTCACGGGGGTGACGAAAAGAGCTTGTTGCTTAAGCGGCGGTCGCGACCGCCTTGTCCTTGAACAGCTGTTCCAGCTCGCCCGACTGCGCCATTTCGCGCACGATGTCGCAGCCGCCGACGAACTCGCCCTTCACATAAAGCTGCGGGATGGTCGGCCAGTTGGTGAATTCCTTGATGCCGTTGCGCAAGCCATCGTCGGCCAGCACGTTGACGCCCTTGAATTTCACGCCAGACTGGCTGAGTACCTGAACGACGGCGGCGGAAAAGCCGCACTGCGGAAACATGGGTGTACCCTTCATGAACAGCACCACGTCGTTCTCGGTGATGTCTTTCTTGATGGCGGCGATGGCGGGATTGTCGGACATGGCGGTCTCCTGAATTCCTGGCGGCTATATGGGGTGGCTCAATCTAGCCCACAACGGGGCCCCGGACCAAGCGCCGGAACTTAAGCCGGGGCGCTGGTTTGCAGGGCCAGCGCGTGCAGCTGGCCGCCCATTTTACCCTTCAGCGCGGCATAGACCATCTGGTGCTGCTGGACGCGGCTTTTGCCCGCGAAGGCCGCCGATATCACGGTGGCGGCGTAGTGGTCGCCGTCGCCGCGCAGGTCCTCGATCGCCACTTGGGCGTCGGGAAAGGCCTCTTTGATCATGCTTTCGATCTCGGCGGCGCTCATGGCCATGCGGGGATACTCCTAAACAGCCATATACTTCGGGAACCAGCCTTCGTGCAGCGTGCGCAGATCTTTCAGCGCCACAGACCCCGCATTTTTGATGGCGATGGTATTGCCGCCGGTGCGGCCGATCACCTTCACCGCGATGCCCATTGCGTCCACGGCGGCCATGATGGCTTTCACATTTGCCGCGTCACACGTGACGACGTAGCGGCCCTGGTCTTCGCCAAACAGCAGGCCGTGCCTCGGCGCGCCAGGGTCATCGAGCGCGCAGCCGACGTTTCCGGCCAGCGCCATTTCCGTCAGCGCCACCATCAGCCCGCCGTCCGACAGGTCGTGGCAGGCGGTAACCAGGCCGTCCGTGATCAGGTTACGCACCACATCGCCGGCGTAACGCTCTTTCTCCAAATCGACCGGGGGCGGTGCACCTTTTTCCTGGCCGCAGACTTCGCGCAGGTACAACGACTGACCCAGCCAACCGCTGGCGGAGTCTTTCTGACCGATGAGGATGATCGCCTCGTCCGCGCGCTTGAAGGCAAGCGTGGTCATCTTGCTCAGGTCTTCGATCAGGCCGACGCCGCCGATGGCCGGCGTGGGCAAGATCGAACGCCCATCGGTTTCGTTGTACAGCGACACGTTGCCCGACACGACAGGGTAGGACAGGCGGTTGCAAGCCTCGCCGATGCCCTGAATTGCGCCCACGATCTGGCCCATGATCTCGGGCTTCTCGGGGTTGCCGAAATTCAGGTTGTCGGTGACGGCCAGCGGCTTGCCGCCGACCGCTGTGATATTGCGCCACGTTTCGGCCACGGCCTGCTTGCCGCCCTCGACCGGATCGGCCTTCACATAGCGCGGCGTGCAGTCGGTGGAGATGGCGAGCCCTTTATTCGTGCCGTGCACGCGCACCACAGCAGCGTCGCCTCCTGGGCGCTGCACTGTATCTGCGCCAACGGTATGGTCGTACTGTTCCCACACCCAACGGCGGCTGACCAGATCAGGACATCCCATGAGCGTCTTGAGCGCGACTTTCCAATCGACATCTTTCACGTCGGCGGCGGCTATGACGGGCTGTTTTTTTGAGGCAACCCACGGCCGGTCATATTCCGGTGCGGCCTTGGCCAGCGGATCGATGGGCAGATCGCCCACCACCTTGCCGCCGTGCTTGAGCACCATGCGCCCGGTGCGGGTGAGCTTGCCGATGATGGCGAAATCCAGCTCCCACTTGCGGAAGATCTTCTCCGCCAGCTTTTCCTTGCCGGGCTTGAGGATCATCAGCATGCGTTCCTGGCTTTCCGACAGCATCATCTCATAGGCCGTCATGCCGGCTTCGCGCTGGGGCACGTTGTCGAGGTTCAGCTCGACGCCCAAGCCGCCCTTGGAGGCCATTTCGAAAGATGACGAGGTGAGCCCCGCCGCGCCCATGTCTTGAATGGCGACAATCGCGTCGGTGGCCATCAGCTCCATGCACGCTTCGATGAGAAGTTTCTCGGTGAACGGATCGCCGACTTGCACCGTCGGGCGCTTTTCCTCCGAGGCCTCGTCGAACTCGGCCGAAGCCATCGTCGCGCCGTGAATGCCGTCGCGGCCTGTCTTGGAGCCGACGTAGACGACCGAGTTGCCCACGCCCGCCGCCGCTGAATAGAAAATCTTATCGGTGCGCGCCAGGCCCACCGTCATGGCGTTGACCAGGATGTTGCCGTTGTAGCTGGGGTGGAAGTTCACCTCGCCGCCGACGGTGGGCACGCCGACGCAGTTGCCGTAGCCGCCGATGCCCGACACCACGCCCGAGAGCAACTGCTTGGTCTTGGGGTGCTTGGGGTCGCCGAAGCGCAGCGCGTTCATGTTGGCGATGGGCCGCGCCCCCATGGTGAACACGTCGCGCAAAATGCCGCCAACGCCTGTCGCAGCACCCTGATAGGGCTCGATGAAGCTGGGGTGGTTGTGGCTTTCCATCTTGAAGATCGCGGCCAAGCCGTCACCGATGTCGATGACGCCAGCGTTTTCGCCGGGCCCGCAGATCACCCACGGCCCCGTGGTCGGCAGCGTCTTGAGCCACTTCTTGGATGACTTGTACGAGCAGTGCTCGGACCACATCACCGAGAAGATGCCCAGTTCCACCATGTTCGGCTCGCGGCCCATGATGCGCTTGATGAGCTTGTATTCGTCCGCGCTCAGGCCGTGCGACTTGACGTCGGCGGGCGTGATGTTCGCCTTGGTTTTGGTCACGCCACGGCCTCCACCAAGCCGTCGAACAAGCGCCGTCCGTCGTTGTTGCCCAGCATCGGGTCGGACATGCGCTCAGGGTGCGGCATCAGGCCCAGGACATTTCGTTTCAAATTGAAAATACCCGCGATGTTATTCTTGGCGCCGTTCGGATTACCGGCCGTGCTGACTTTTCCACTGGGTTCGCAGTAGCGGAAGGCCACCTGGCCCTTGTCCTCGATCTGCTTCAGCGTCTTGGCGTCGGCGTAATAGTTGCCCTCGTTGTGGGCGATGTGGAACTGGATTACCTCGCCCTTCTTGTACTTGGCGGTGAAGGCGCTCTTGGTCTGCTCGACGCGCATGTGCACGTCCGCGCAGATGAACTTCAGGTCGCGGTTGCGCATCAACACGCCGGGCAGCAGGCCGGTTTCGGTCAAAATCTGGAAGCCGTTGCACACGCCGATGACGCGCACGCCCTTCGCGGCTCGGCGTTTCACTTCGGCCATGACGGGTGATTGCGAGGCCATGGCCCCGCAGCGCAAATAATCGCCGTAGGAAAACCCGCCCGGCACGACGATCAGATCAAGCTGGGGCAACGAAGCGGCGCGGTGCCAGATCATGGCGGGCTTGCGCCCGGTGCTTTGCTCCAGGGCGACGGCGATGTCGCGGTCGCAGTTGGAGCCCGGAAAAACGATGACGGCTGCTTTCATTCCACCAGGTCCACCGTGTAGTTCTCGATGACCGTGTTGGCCAGAAGCGCCTTGCACATCTTCTCGACTTCCGCCTTGGCCTTTTTCTTGTCCTTGGTCTTGAGCTGGAGTTCGATGTACTTGCCCTGGCGCACGTCGGACACGTCCTTGAATCCGCGGCCGTGCAGGGCGTGCTCGACGGCCTTGCCCTGCGGGTCCAGAACGCCCGCCTTCAGGGTGATGTGAACTTTTGCCTTCAACGCTGGTCTCCTCATAGTTCAATCCCCGGATCATGAACCGGGGATTGGAAGTTATTGTATGGTGGCCGGGCCCTTGACGTCCGAGGGCCCGCTTTCGGGCAGGATGCCCAGCCGGCGCGCCACCTCCTGGTAGGCTTCCTCGATCTTGCCCATGTCACGGCGGAAGCGGTCCTTGTCCATCTTTTCGTTGGTCTTGACGTCCCACAGGCGGCAGTTGTCCGGTGAAATTTCGTCGGCCAGGATGATCTGCAATTCGCCGTTGTCGTGGAACAGGCGGCCGTACTCGACCTTGAAGTCCACCAATTTTATTCCAATGCCGAGAAACAACCCGGTGAGAAAGTCGTTGATGCGCAACGACATGTTCAGCATTTCGTCGATCTCGTGGATCGATGCCCAGCCAAAGCCGGTGATGTGTTCTTCCGACACCATCGGGTCGCCGAGCTGGTCATTTTTATAATAGTACTCAACGATAGAGCGCGGCAGGCGCGTGCCCTCGTCGATGGCGAACTTCTTGGAGATGGAGCCGGCGGCGATGTTACGCACCACCACTTCCACGGGGATGATTTCAACCTGGCGCACCAGCTGCTCGCGCATGTTCAGGCGGCGCACGAAGTGGGTGGGAATGCCGACTTCCTCCAACCGCTGCATCAGGTATTCCGAGATGCGGTTGTTGAGCACGCCCTTGCCGGTGATGGTGCCCTTCTTCTGGTTATTGAAGGCCGTGGCGTCGTCCTTGAAGTACTGCACGAGCGTGCCCGGCTCGGGACCCTCGAACAGAATCTTGGCCTTGCCTTCGTAGATTTGCTTGCGACGCGCCATGGCGGGGCCTTCCCGTGCTGAAATTCGACCGAAACCGGCGCCGGAACGGCAATCGTTGGTCCGTTCGAGGGGCTCGTATAGCAGGTGCGTTCCAGCACGACAATAAAGGCAATCACCCACAGTTCGGGCTTCAAATTCGGCCCATTGGCAGGGTTATCCACAGGCGGCATTGCGGGCGGAGATGCAGCCCGGCCTGAGAATCGAGCGGCCTATTTGACGGCTTTCAGGGTGACGTGGATTTCGCTGACGACGTTGTTGCGCTCACGCACCAAGGCGTTGAGCTGATCTGTGGTAATGGCCTTGGCCTTGAGTTGGCTCAGGTAGGGCTCATCAAGGAACTGCTCGATGTGCGTGATTTCAAAGTCGACGTTCAGATACAGCGCCAGCGGCGTGTTGGCGGAGTTGGTTCTTTTCCATTCCTGGTTTTGCTTCTTGCTGAACAACCGCAGCAACGGCGTCGTAATGGCCCGGACGTGGGTGGGATCGTTGATGAAGTTGTCGTGGCGCGGATGCGGCACGTTGACCTGGATGACTGCGCCCGCGCGGCAGACGCGGTAAAGTTCCTGCATCATGGCCAGGAACACCTTGGGCTCGCCGCCCAGGTGCTCCAGCGAGTGGTTGAACAGCACTTCCTCGACCGTGCCGGTCTCCCAAGGCCAGGGCGTTGTCTCGAGGTCGCAGATCAGGTCTGGCGCGCAGCCCGCCGAGACGTCGACGTTGACGAACCCAGGTTTCTTGTTGAACCCGCAGCCGAGGTTGAGTTTCACGCTGTCTGCTCCGCGCATCCCACTTCAGCCTCAAATAGACTATCCCCGGCCCTTCGTGTCGAGGTGTAGGGTGGCTATGTCTGATGCATCTAGGATTAATTGAGAGGCTGAGTTATCCATTATCCCAGCGTCTTCAATGTCTCAGCAGTGTATTAATTCTCGAACCGTTCAATGCCAAACGCCGAAAACAAGCCCTATGCTGCGCTTGCTGAGCTATTTGAAGCGGCGAAAAACGGTGGCGACCTGAAACTCGCCGATAGCGTTTTGAAAAAATTGCTGGCTTTAAAGCCCAATCATGCCGACTTGCTTTCAGAGCAAGTAAAAATCTCACTCTCGCTTAAGAAATGGCGTCAAGCCACGAAGGCCTTTGACTTGCTTCTCAGTGTCCGGCCTCCTGCCGAGATTGTTTATGCCGAATATAAAAAAGCAAATAATGGATCTGATTGGAGTCCTTTCAGCGAAGCTGGGTATAGAAATAGACTCTATCTACTGTTGATTTTGATTGCCTCAAGCCTGCTTGGCGCGGTTGCGTTTCATTCCGCTGTTCCGTCGTATGGAGTTGCGTTTGCCATCATTCCATGCGCGGTGATTTTGTCCGAGATCATTTACCGGATATATCTTTATTCAAGTTTCGGCATCCCCGGAGAGCGTTATGCTTATCCGAATAAATCATCAGAAGAGGGGTTTTTCCCTGCTGCAGACAAAGATGAGCAGGAATTTGACGCAGTAAGGGGATTCAATCTGCGGCCCTCGTCGACTTTCGTCAGAGTCGGACTCAAAGATGGTCGGGTTGTGGAGGCTCATACCGCCACTGCGGATAAGAACGGAAACGTCGGGTTTACGGATGAGAATTTTTCTGAAAATACAATCAACGTGCTCGTCTTAGGAGACTCCTACACAAATTTTCCGGGCAATGGAGCGATGCAGGAGGATCTGGAAGGAATCGAATGGCCTTATTTCTTCCGCCGCGCGCTGCATCGCAACGGCTACGCCAACGTAAAAATCATGAATTATGCGCGCTCTGGTCACGGCGTTTTGCAAATGGCCGATACCGGCGCCCAATTGGCCGAACAGCAGAATGTGGATGTCGTCATTTTTGCATTCATCATTCGCGACCTCATGCGGGATCGCTATTGGCATATGTCATTTGACGTGGGCGGTCGGCCACGCTCGTGCCGAACCAAATCTCCCGATCCAGCGACGTCTTTGTACGAAGCCGCCGACCAGGACATCATCGATAGCCGCATTACCCTGGAATGGGCAAAGGCGCGATTCGTGAATCAGGATACGGACGAATTAACGCGCGAATTGACTGATCGATACAGAGAACTCCGACGTCGGACGAGTGCGCGCGCGATTGATTTAGCCTCCTGGCGCCATCTTTACTTTTGTGATTTATTATTTTTCGGTACGCCGTACATCGATCTTCGCATTACCCCGCGTGTAGCGTGGTTAAAGGCGCAGGATCTTTTCGATTATTCCGGTGATCAGCAGTTCGTAAATGCGATTAATGCAATCAAGAAATCAGGCGCGAAAATATTACTGACGGTATTGCCGGTAAAAGAGGATCTCCTCGCGGGCAGCCCGACTTTCTCATATGATAATGAGCCGCGATTGCTAAAAAGCCTTCAGAGGATTGTCGGAGAGCCCGTCCACTTTATGCAGAATTTCATGAACGTGGAGAAAGACATGGTCGAAGCGCGCTATGCCCGCTATCCGCATGATCTCCATCCGTCGGCCTGGGCGATGAAACTCTTCGGGGACGCTATGGCTCGGGCGGTTGTATCTGGAAAACTAGGGGATTCGTTCAAGGTCAAACGCAGCAGGCCGAGCGCGAAATGATTGGCAGCATCCTTCTGCGCGCCGCGCAGTCTTTGTCATTGTTTTTGCCTTTCGCGGTCTGTGGGGCCTTATTGTGGTTTGTTGCTCCGCAATTTGCCTTATCGGTACTCCTCATCGGCGTTGCGGTCGCATTGGCCCGGCTCATTTTCCAAGACCTCATGATGCCGTTGTGTGACTACTTCGCCCGTTATATCGATCCGATAACCAGTATTGTCCTCAGCGCGCTCATAGCATTGGGTTATTTCGCCGTAATCTTTCCGCTTGGCGCTTTCAACCCATCCGCTCGTCGGCGCTTTCGTTCCTCTCGGTCGGCTGATGCCAATTCGTATTGGGAACGGCCGAGCAAGGTGTGATGATCCATCATGAAGGTACTCGGAATTTCTGCTTTCTATCATGACAGTGCTGCGGCCATCATCAAGGACGGTAGGGTCCTGGCTGCCGCACAGGAAGAGCGATTCTCGAGGATCAAACATGATGCGTCGTTTCCACGAATGGCTGTTAAGCATTGCCTCAAACAAGCGAGTGCTTTGCCCGGCGACATCGACGCTGTGGTGTTCTACGAGGACACGAAGATAAAACGCGATCGGCAGATTCAGTCGTTTCTCGGCACAGCTCCTGCTGGCTTCAAAGCCTTCAGGCGATTCTTCCACCGGGCCTTCATTGACAACGCAGATCCGATCAGGACCATCACTTCGGAACTCCGTAAGTTCGGGCCTTTCAACGGAAGTGTCGTCAGTGGTTTGCATCATCTCAGTCATGCGGCATCAGCTTTTTATCCTTCGCCGTTCGACGAGGCGCTGATCATCACCGTGGATGGCGTAGGCGAATGGGAAACCACGTCGATCAGCGTCGGGCGCGGTAATCGCATCGAGCGGATCGAGAGCATACACTTTCCGGATTCCATCGGACTGTTGTATTCGGCCTTCACCTCATACTGCGGCTTCAAGGTGAACGACGGTGAATACAAACTCATGGGATTGGCGCCGTATGGGCGACCCGTGTTCGCGGACGTCATCCGAAAGTCCTTGCTTGACCTTAAGGATGACGGCTCATTTCGTTTGAACCTCAAGCACTTTGATTTTTTGACGTCGGATCGCATGTACGGCGAGGGTTTCGCCAGCTTGTTCGACGGCCCAGCGCGACGCTCTGAAGACGGTGTCACGCAGCGCCACATGGACGTCGCGGCGTCGGTGCAGTTGGTTGTTGAGGAAACGCTGCTGAATTTGGTCAAGTATGCCGTGGCAAAAACCGGCCTTCGGAATTTATGCCTGGCCGGCGGCGTGGCACTCAACTGCGTTGCGAACGGCAAAATCCTGCGCTCAGGGCTCATCGACCGAATCTGGGTCCAACCTGCCGCCGGAGATGCGGGCGGTGCGCTCGGTTGCGCGCTACAGCACTATTATGCCTCGACAGGGGCACCGCGTGCGATTGACAGGGGCGACTCCATGCTGGGCTCAAGATTGGGCCCGAAGTTTGCGCCCACCGCCATCGAATGGGTGCTGCAATCCGAGGGTGCCAAGTTCGCCGTGTGCACTGAGGCCGAGATCATCGATAAAACAGCCCAAGCGCTGGCCAACGGCGACGTCGTCGGCTGGCATGACGGCGCAATGGAATTCGGGCCGCGCGCCCTTGGCGGACGCTCGATTTTGGCCGATCCACGGCGCCCCGATATGCAGCGGACGCTGAATCTCAAGGTCAAGTTCCGCGAGTCGTTTCGGCCTTTCGCGCCCATTGTGCTGGCGGAAGAAGCCACGAAATGGTTCGAGATCGAGGGCGAAAGCCCTTACATGCTGATCGTCGCGCCCGTCCGTCAGGAGCATCGTCGCCCTCTGACGGCCGAAGATGAAAGCAGGACAGGCTTCGACCGCTTGAATGTCGTCCGGTCCGTCATCCCGGCCGTCACCCATGTCGACTACTCGGCACGGGTGCAGACCGTAGATGCCGAGCGAAGCCCGAGGCTTTTCGCGTTGCTCAAGGCTTTTCACCGTTTGACGGGTACCCCCGTGCTGGTCAACACCAGCTTCAACGTCAACAACGAGCCGATCGTCTGCACGCCACAGGACGCCTATCGTTGCTTCATGAACACCCAGATCGACAAGCTCGTGATCGGTCACTGCTTTTTAGATCGCCGCGACCAGCTGGTGCGCGAATCGGCGAAAGCGCGGGCGTCCACCCCTGTGGATACGACTGCCAAAAAGCCCGACGACTCGCTTTATACGCTCTACTAATCAACCATTTTGACAGTCTGATAAGCCGTCGAGTCCGGTCGGCCGGGCGCGAACAGCCACACCGGTTTGGCTTTGCGCTCGTGCGCGGCGTCGATGGAGGGCAGGGCCAGCAGCGAGGACGACGAGGTGCCAAAGCCGCTGTCGAGCGTGAAGGTCATGGCGTGATAGGCGCTGCCTTTCGCGTCCGTGACGCCCATCAGCCCCGCCCAGGTATCCCACTGGTTCTTGTCCGGATCGGGCGGTGCGGTGTGCTCGAACTTCGGCAGAAACGCCGCGATGCGGGTTTCGGCGGGGTCGTTGCGTTCGCCCGCGGTGAACATCGACAACCCATCGGGGATGCGCTCGAGGTGCATGCGCGCAGCACCGTCACGCAAAGCCAGCCACCAGGCGTCGCGATTATCTGCGATGATCATGTTGAACGGCCGGTAGGCCCGCAGCGAAAGATCTGCCAGTGCGCCCGCCGCATCGGTGGCATCCGCGTGGTCAAGCGCCTCGAGCACCAACTCGCCCCGGCTGCGCTTGCCCTCCTGCGAGCCCAACGTGCCGTGTCGGTTGAGGATGCAGGCCACGACACCGGTGTCGTTGAGGCCCATCCAGGTGCCGCCCGCCAGTTCATCCAGGCCCGCAGTCACGTCGGGCCGGTCGGGCCAGTGGCGCGCAGGCGCTTTCCAGGGCCGGGTCAACAGTTCATCGCGGTTGGCGCCGAGGATCAGCGGCCAATCGTGCTGGGGACGGCGCAGAAGGACGACGGTGCACATGCAGGTGCCTACACTTAAGAGCAGTCATCAAACCGTCAATGGCAATAAATTCACGGCCCGGCCTATTGATTGCGCCCAAGGCGCGCTATCTGTATAGGGACGCCGAATTCACTCCGACAAGGACAGGTTATGAGCGACGCATTTCAAGACCGCGAGAAAGCCTTCGAGCGCAAGTTTCAGTTGGACCAGGACCAGATGTTCAAGGTCGGCTCGCGGCGGGATAAATTGTTCGGCCAGTGGCTGGCCGGAAAGCTGGGCCTGTCGGGCGCATCCGCCGACGCCTACGCCAAGGAGGTCGTGGCCTCGAACTTCGACAAGCCCGGCGACGACGACATGATGGATAAAGTACGCAAGGACCTGTCGGCCAAGGGCGTGAGCATCACCGACGCCGAGCTTTCGGCCAAGCTGGGTGACATGCGCGACGAAGCCGCCCGCCAGATCATCGGCGAAAGCAAGTAGGCGCACCGTTGCGCGTGCTTGGGGTTCTGATTGCGCTGTGGGCGGCACCCGTCGTCGCTCAGCCGCAGACTTTCAAGGATTGCGCCGATTGCCCCGAGATGGTGCTGCTGCCCGCGGGCAGCTTCACCATGGGCGCGCCCGACGACGAGCCCGACCGCCAGCGTTGGGACGGGCCCTTGACGAAAGTGACCATCGCCAAGCCGTTTGCGCTGGCCCGCACCGAGATCACGCGCGGGCAGTTCGCGAAGTTCGCCGCTGCCACCAAACGGCCCATTGCTGCGGACTGCCGCACCTTCAACGGCACCTGGACCGCCGATCCGGCGGCGGACTGGCGCAAGGTGAATTTTCCGCAGACCGACGATCACCCCGTCGTGTGCGTGGAGTGGTACGACGCTCTGGCCTATGTGGAATGGCTGAACACCAAGGGCGGGCACAGCTATTACCTGCCCTCGGAGGCCGAGTTTGAATACGCCAACCGCGCCGGGGTGCAGACGATCTTTCCCTGGGGCACGGACCGCAGCCAAATCTGCGTCTACGCCAACGTGGCCGACGCGCGCGTCAAACAGCGTTTTCCGAATGTCGACGCGCATGCTTGCGACGACGGCCACGAGTTCACCGCGCCCGTCGCCTCGTTCCCGGCTAACGCCTTTGGGCTTTACGACACCTTTGGAAATGTCTGGGAATGGGTGTTCGACTGCTGGGCGTTCGATCACACATTATCCGACGGAACGTCCACGCCCGTGACGTCGGGCGAGAACTGCCACAAGCGCATGATCAAGGGCACGGGCTATGAATCCGTGGCGCGCTACGCCAGGTTGGCTGCGCGCGGACGCGACGACATTCCCGGCTTCCGCAACGCCGTGATTGGTTTCCGCGTGGCGGCGCGGGTGGAGTAGGGCAGTTTGTCCCCCTCACCCAGCTTCGGGTAAGGCTCAGCTTCGCCTCGCCAACCCTCCGCATCCCTCTCCCCCATCGCTCCGCTCCGGGGGCGAGGGTTTTTACTTTATTTCCCTCTCCACCCATTCTGATGGGGGGAGAGGGGAGGGTGAGGGGGGTGACAGCGGATAAAACTCAGGCTTCGCCGAAGACTCTTTTGAAAATCGTATCGACGTGTTTGGTGTGATAGCCCATGTCGAACAGGGCCTCTAAATCCTTCGCCGGGATTTTCGCCGCCACGTCGGCGTCGGCTTTCAGCAGATCAAGCAGTTGCCCGCCGCCGTTCCACACCTTCATGGCGTTGCGCTGGACCATCACATAAGCATCTTCACGACTGGCCCCGGCCTGGGTCAGCGCCAGCAAGACGCGCTGTGAAAACACCAAGCCGCCCATCATGTTCAGATTGCGCGCAATGGCCTCGGGGTAGAGCACCAGTTTGTCGATGACGTTGGTCAGCCGCGCCAGCGCAAAATCAAGCGTGATGGTGGCGTCGGGGCCGATGTAGCGCTCGACCGAGGAGTGCGAGATGTCGCGCTCGTGCCACAGCGCTACGTTCTCCATGGCCGGCGTGACGTACCCGCGGATGACTCGCGCCAGACCCGTGAGATTCTCCGTCAGTACCGGGTTGCGCTTGTGCGGCATCGCCGACGAACCTTTTTGCCCCGGCGAGAAGTATTCCTCGGCTTCGCGCACTTCCGTGCGCTGCAAGTGGCGAATTTCCGTCGCCACGTGTTCGATGGAACTGGCGATGACACCCAGCGTGGCGAAGAAATTCGCATGCCGGTCGCGCGGGATCACCTGCGTCGACACCGGCTCGATGTTCAGGCCCATGCGCTCGGCGACGTATTCCTCCACGAACGGGTCGATGTTGGCGAAGGTGCCCACCGCGCCCGAGATGGCGCAGCTGGCGATATCGTCGCGCGCCACCACCAGCCTTTTACGGTTGCGCTCGAACATGGCGTAGAAGCCCGCGAACTTCAGGCCCATGGTCGTGGGCTCGGCATGGATGCCGTGGCTGCGGCCCATGCACACGGTCATTTTGTGCTCGAAGGCGCGCTTCTTCAGCGCGGTCAGTAGGTCGTCGATGTCTTTCAGCAGCAGTGCCGAGGCTTGCACCAACTGCACCGACAAACAGGTATCCAAAACGTCCGAGGACGTCATGCCCTGGTGGACGAAGCGCGCTTCGGGGCCCACATATTCAGCCAAGTTGGTCAGGAACGAGATGACGTCGTGCTTGGTTTCCTTCTCGATCTCATCGATGCGTTCGATGTCGAACTTGCCCTTGTCCCACACCGCCTTGGCGGCGGCCTCGGGGATCACGCCCAGCTTGGCCTGGGCGTCGCAGGCATGCGCCTCGATCTCGAACCAGATCTGGAACTTGTTATCCGGCTCCCAAATCTTGGTCATGGCGGGCCGGGCGTAACGGGGGATCATGGGCGGTTTCTCGCGGGGGCCGATCAATGGGCAAGTGAGCCGATGTATAGGCAATTCCGTGCCCCCTCGCCAGGGTCGGCGTGGGGCCATTACCCGGCTGGTGGAAGCCATGCGCCGAAGCGACTTTTTTCCTCCGCGTCCGGCCCCTATGGTGGATGAAAGCGCGCGTCAGGGATGGAGGAAGCGGTGGCTGAGGAAAAGAAAGACCCGTGGCCGGTGAAGGACCCCGGGGACGGGCGTAATCCGGTCTATTTCGACAACCCGATGATCGACGCACTGGTGAGCGTGACCATGGAACTGGGCGCTGCCCAGTGGGTGCAGACCGAGCGCCTGCGCATCATGGAAAAGCTGTTGACCGACAAGGGCGTGGTCACCACCGAGATGATCGAGAAGTACGTGCCCAGCGAGGCCGAGCGCCAGGCAGCGAAGAAAAACCGCGACGCCTACATCAACCGCATCTATTCCGCGTTCAGCAGATTGCAGAGCTAGAGCAACCCCTGGCTTCTGAACGAGACATGCCCGCCGCGGCTGACGATGACGTGATCGTGCAGCGTCAGGCCCACGGCGCTCGCCGCGTCCTTCACCTTGCGGGTCATCTCAATGTCGGCCTGCGACGGCTTGGGATCGCCGCTGGGGTGGTTGTGCACCATGATCAGTGAACTGGCGTTGAGTGCCAACGCGCGCTTGACCACCTCACGCGGATAGACCGGCGTGTGATCAACCGTGCCTTCCTGCTGTGGTTCGTCGGCGATGACTTTGTTTTTCTTGTCCAGATACAGCACGCGGAACTGCTCGATCGCGTTGTAGGCCATGGTCGCGGTGCAGTAGTCCAACAGCGCCGCCCAGGATGCGATCACCGGCGCGGCCTTTACTTTCGTCTGCAATAGACGCTGGGCGGCGATCTGCACGGCCTTGAGCGTGGCCACCGCCACGTCCTTGACGCCGTCCACTTCGCGCAGTTTGTCGGGATCGGCCGAAATCACCTCGGCGAAGGAGCCGAACGTGCGTATCAGCTCCTTGGCGATGGGTTTGGTGTCGATGCGCGGAATGGCGAACAGCAGCAGTTCCAGCAGTTCGTAGTCGGGCAGGGAGTCGGGGCTGTTGAGGAAGCGTTCCCGCAGACGCTCGCGATGGCCGAGGTGATCGGGCTTGCTCTCGCTGATTTCGGAATCGGCGAACAGCCTCGCCGGGCCTGCGTCGCTCAGGCCCTTGGTCGCCATTAGAACGGGGCGGGCGGCGCCGGTTCGTTTTCCGGGCCGTAGGGCGCGCAGGTGTAGCCCTTGGGCGAGAGGGTGAAGATTTCTACGCCCGTTTCGGTGACGCCGACCGTATGCTCGAACTGCGCGGAGAGCGACTTGTCGCGTGTCACGGCCGTCCAGCCGTCTTCGAGGATCTTGGTGTCGTAGCGCCCAGCGTTCACCATCGGCTCGATGGTGAAGATCATGCCGGGCTCCAGCACCAGGCCTTCGCCGGGCTCTCCGAAGTGCATGACGTTGGGCGGCTGGTGGAACACCTTGCCGATGCCGTGCCCGCAGAAGTCGCGCACGACGGAGAAGCGCTGACTTTCGGCGTAAGATTGAATCGCGTAGCCCACGTCGCCCAGTGTCGCGCCGGGCTTTACCGCAGCGATGCCGCGCATCATGGCTTCGTAGGTGACTTCGACCAGGCGGCGGGCTTTGATCTTCACGTCGCCGACGAAATACATGCGGCTGGAATCGCCGTACCAGCCATCCACAATGGGCGAGACGTCGATGTTGACGATATCGCCGTCCTTCAAAATTCGATCACCGGGAATGCCGTGGCACACCACGTGGTTGACCGAGGTGCAGATCGATTTCGGATAGCCGCGGTAGTTCAACGGGCCGGGGATCGCGCCCTGAGCGCGGTGATACTCGTGGCACAGCCGGTCGATCTCTTCGGTGGTCACGCCGGGTCGCACATACGGCGTGATGAAATCGAGAATCTCCGCGGTCAGCCGCCCGGATTTCCGCATCGCCGCGAAGGCGTCGGGTCCGTGCAGTTCAACGTCGCGGGGACGGCGGAGGGCCGCTTCTCTCATTGCAAGGTTCATCGCTTAATCAGTGTCGCGCCATGATGGTGGATATATGCCCTTATCAGGGTAAATCCATCGTCAACGGCAGGCCGATGGTTATACCATCGGTGGTGATGTCGCAACCATAACACAGCGCCTCGACCCCGGTTTTCGCAGCCTTTTCAAAGGCTTTGGCGTAATCCGGGTCCAGATCGGCGGCGAGTTTGAAGGTTTTCGCGTCGGTGCGCTGCACGAGATAGAACATCACTGCCCGGCCGCCGGCCTTCACCACCTCGGCTAACTCATTGAGATGCTTGGTGCCGCGCTCGGTGACCGAATCCGGGAATTCGGTGGGGGCCTTGGGGCCGGGCGCGCGCTTCATGGTGACGTTCTTCACCTCGACGTAGCAGGGCGGTTTGCCTTTTTTCTCCAGCAGAATGTCGATGCGTGAATTCTTGCCGTATTTTTGCTCGCGCTTCAGGGAGTCGTAGCCCTTTAGTTCCTTGATCTGCCCCGCCGTAATGGCCTCGGCCACCAGCCGGTTGGGATAGCCGGTATTTATGCCCACAAGCCCGCCGTAGACCTCGATCAGCTCCCAGGTGAATTTCAGTTTGCGCTCGGGGTTGTCCACGGGCGTCAGCCATACGCGGCTGCCGGGCTCCTTCACCGAAAGCATGGAGCCGGAGTTGGCGCAGTGCGCGGTGACTACTTTGCCGTCCTTCAACGTCACGTCGGCGAAGAAGCGGTTGTAGCGCTTGATCAGCGTGCCTTCGATCAGCGGTTTGTCGAATTTCATTTGAGATGCGTTTCTGTTGTGGCAAGGGCATCGGCTAGGCGCGCCTTGGCGCTGCCGGGCCGCATCGGTTTTTGTTGGGCGGCATGTGGTGCCCAGCCGGTGAGCGTGACGATCTGGAATGTCGCCATAACACGCCCGCGCCCATCCGAGTATTTCTCGCGGTAAATCTCAAGGGCGCGCGCCAGCACGTCGCGGCGTAGGAACGTGCGAGGGCGGTCCTTCAGCGCATTGGTCTCGCCCATGGCGCGCAGGTCGGCCATCAGTTTCAGGGGCTCAGCGTAGGTGACGGTGATGGCATCGGCATCCACGACGGGCAGCGCAAAGCCCGCGCGCGTCATCAACTGGCCCGCATCGCGCACGTCCACAAACGGTGAGACGCGTGGGCCGGCTCCGCCCATGATCTCGCTTTCGGCTTCAAGCAAAGTCGTACGTAGTTCTTTGAGCGTGTCGCCGCCGAACAGCGTGGCCAGCAGCAGCCCATCGGGCTTCAGCGCACGGCGGATTTGCACCAGCGCGCCGGGAAGATCGTTGGTCCAATGCAGCGCCAAGTTGGACAGCACCAAATCCAGCGACGCATCGCCGAAGGGCAGGGCTTCCTCGTCGGCCGCGACCGCTGATTGAGCATGACGCACCATTGAGGGCGAGAAATCGCTTCGGATGAGTTTGTCGATTTTGGGTGAGGCGATGAAACCGCCGCGGCAGCCCAAATCCAACCCAAGCGCAAAACGCCGGGTGACGTCGTCCAGACGGTCCACCAGCCGCGCGGCGGCCTCGCGGAACAAAAACTCGCCGTCCGTGGTGCGCGCGGCCCGATCCCGGTGCGCCCGCACGGCCTTGCGGTCGAAGATCAACATGCTGTCGGACATGCCCGCCCTTATGCCATGCTCGCATCCATGCATACAGCCCTCGCCGCTGGAACCCACACCTTGCGCCGCCTCGGGCGGGGCGTGCTTGATGCGCTGCTGCCGCCCCAATGCCTGGCCTGCGAGGCTTCGGTGGGCGAGCCCGGCAGCCTGTGCGCGGCGTGCTTCAGCCGGTTCAGCTTCATCACCCGGCCCCATTGCCACGTCTGCTGCCTGCCGTTCGAGGCCGCCGTGGTGGAGGATGACGCCGTTTGCGGTGCGTGCCTCAAGGACCGCCCGGCCTTCCGCCGGGCCCGCGCCGTGTTCGCCTACCGCGACTCAGGGCGCGCGCTTGTGCTGAAACTCAAACACGCGGACCGCACCGACGCGGCGGTACATCTGGCCGCCTGGCTGAAACGCGCGGGCGAGGAGATGCTTGCTGAAACTGACTGCATCGTGCCGGTGCCGCTTCATTGGCGACGGCTCTGGCTGCGGACCTATAATCAATCGGCGTTGCTGGCCAACGCCCTGGGGCGATTGGTCAACCGGCCCGTGATCGCCGACGGCTTGCGGCGCACGCGGCCCACGCCCAGCCAAGGCGGGCTCGACCGGGCCCAAAGACGACGCAACGTCATGGGGGCGTTCACGGCCGCCGCGACCTTCGAGAACAAGTCCGTGTTGCTGATCGACGATGTCATGACCACCACGGCCACGGCCGATGCGTGTTCACGTGCTTTGCTGCGTGCGGGCGCGCGGCAGGTGGACGTGCTGGTGCTGGCCCGCGTGCCCGCGCCGGGAACCTAACCTTCTTTGATGTGCAGCCCGCAGGCGCGTCTGCGCCGGGCGATCTCGGCGGCGTCGAGGCCGGGCGTGATGCGGCAAAGGGTTTCGCAGTCTGATTTCTTGGTTTTGCGTCCGCTCCAGCGGTAGGGCTGGCGAATCAGCGGTCGTTCAATTCGCGCCAGATGGAACGACAGCACGCGGAATTTCTGAACCAAAACCGCGAAGGCCATTTCCTCCAGGCGAGGTAAATCGCAGTCCGGGGGCAGGTTGAACCACTCCGCCGCCACGATTGCGCCGGCGTCCACCTTGGCGGCCATCTCATGCACCGTGATGCCGAAGCGCGGCGCGTTGTCGTACAAGGCAAAGACGCTGGGGTAGCGCCCGGGGTACTCCGGCGGGCCGGGGTGGAAGTTGTAGGCCGGGCCGGGCAGGCGGCTGAGGATGTCGCCGGGAACGATGACCGGGGAGCAGAACGACACCAGCCGGACATCGCCCAGATCGCCCTGGGCCGCGTCGGCCAGAGCATCAAGGCTGCTGACAAGATCTACGACCAAGCCGGCCTCATGCCCTCGCAGAATGGCGCTCAGCACCGGGCCCTCGGTCTCCCCGCTCAGCAGCACGATGCGCCCGATCGCCATGAAAAGCCCCACATCAAACGCCAAGGTTCGGCAACGGTCCGCTTTGCAACGGCGTTGCTTCAGCCTACACTAGCACCGTCTTCAACGCTTCATCGCCATGGCTAAAGTCGAAATCTATACCTCGCCCTTCTGCGGCTACTGCCACCGCGCCAAGCAGCTCTTGCGCCAAAAGGGCGTGAGCTTTGTCGAAATCGACGTCATGGTGGACTGCGATAAGAAGCAGGAAATGATCGTGCGCGCGCAAGGCGGCCGCACCGTGCCGCAGATCTTCATCGACGAGCGCCACATCGGCGGCTGCGACGATCTTTACGCGCTCGACCAGCAGGGCGGCCTCGACCCGCTGCTGGCGCGCTCCTGATGAGCCAGGCCTTCACCGTTGCCCCCTTTACGGTAGCGTGTCTGCAGGTCAACGCGGGCAACGACATGGCGGCCAACATCGCCGTGGCGACGACGATGACGCGCGCGGCCGCCGCCAAGGGCGCGCAGTTCGTGCTGATGCCCGAGAACGTGGCGATGATGGAGCAGGGCCGTGCGGCGATCATCGCTATGAGCATGCCCGAAGAATCACATTCAGCTCTAAAGGCGTTTCGCGCGCTGGCCGCAGAACTCAAGATCTGGCTGCATTGCGGCACCTTGGGAATTCTGCGCGAGAGCGGCAAACTCGCCAATCGCACGTATGTCTTGAAGCCCAACGGTGAAATCGCTGCGACCTACGACAAGATCCACATGTTCGACGTCGATCTCGGCGGCGGCGAAACCTATAAAGAGAGTTCAACGTTCGAGGCGGGCGACAAGGCCGTCAGCGTCGATCTGCCCTGGGGCCGGTTGGGCCTGACGGTGTGCTACGATCTGCGCTTTCCTCATTTGTATCGCCGCCTGGCCCAGGCCGGTGCGCACTTCCTCACCGTTCCCTCGGCCTTCACCCAAAAGACCGGCGAGGCCCACTGGCATGTGTTGCTGCGCGCGCGCGCCATCGAAACCGGTTGTTTCGTGTTTGCTCCCGCGCAGACCGGCACACACCCCGGCGAGCGCAAGACCTACGGTCACGCGCTGATCGTGGCGCCCTGGGGCGAGGTGCTGGCCGATGGCGGCACCGCACCGGGCATCGTCATGGCCCAGATCGACCCGGCCGAGGTGGCCAGAGCGCGGGGGAAAATTCCTTCTCTAGCTCTGAATGCCGGCTTCTGATCTTTAGGGAATCTTGCATCTTTTGCGGTAGGCCCTTACATCAGCGCCGCAACAACCGGCTGCCCCATGATCCTGTACGACCTCATCTGCGACAAGGAACACCAGTTCGATTCCTGGTTCCGCAACTCGTCCGTGGTCGCCAAGCTGGTGAAGACCGGGCAGATCACGTGCCCGGCGTGCGGCAGCGTCAACGTGAAAAAAGCCATCCAGTCCCCGCGCATCACGCCCTCGAAGAAAAAGGGCAAGGCCCCGCCGCAGACCAAAAATCTTCCCGCGTCCGCCGAGCCTGAAGGCAAAAACGTTGTCCAGGCCGTGGAAAAGATGACCGAGGCCTTCAACGAGTTGCGCAAGTCCATCGAGAAGAATTTCGAGAACGTCGGCGACAAGTTCCCCGACGAGGCGCGCAAGATTCACTATGGAGAAGCGCCCGAGCGCGGCATCTACGGCGATGCCACGCCCAAGCAGGCCCAGGATTTGAGCGACGAGGGCATCAACGTCGTGGCGCTGCCCTGGCCGAAGAAGCGCAAGCTCAGCTAACCGCGCGTCGCCAACATCAAGTAATTCACGTCGATATCGCCTGACACTCCCCAGCGGTCGCGCAGCACGTCGTAGCTCATGCCCTTGAGGTCGGCGACCGTCAGCCCTGCGCCGCGCAATCCTGCCGCCAGTTCGCTGGGCTTGACGAATTTGCGCCAGTCGTGGGTTCCCACGGGCAGCCAGCGCAGCACGTATTCTGCGCCGATCTTGGCCATGGCCAGCGACTTCAGGGTGCGGTTCAAGGTGGCTGCGATCAGCGCACCGCCCGGCCCGACGAGGCTGCCCGCCGCGCGCAGGAACACATCCACGTCGGCCACATGCTCGACCACTTCCAGCGCCAGCACGACATCAAAACGTTCCGAGATGTCGAGCAACTGCTCAGGCGTTTTGCAGTCATAGGATATATCCAACCCCGACTTGGCGGCATGCAGGCGCGCTACACCGATATTTTTCTCCGAGGCATCGATGCCCGTGACGGAAAAGCCCAACCGCGCCAGCGGCTCGGCGATCAGTCCGCCGCCACAGCCGATGTCGAGCAGGCTTAATCCTGTGAACGGCGTGGGCGCTACGAGGTCTCGTGCGAAATGCGCAGCCATGGCGTCGCGCACGTACCTGATCCTCTCCGGGTTGAACTTATGGAGCGGTTTGAACTTGCCTTGCGGGTCCCACCATTCGTCGGCGATGGCCGAGAACTTGGCGACTTCCTCGGGGATGGCGGTGCTGGCATGTAGGGTTGATGTGCTCATGATGTCACTATAGGCCCGCGCCATGGGACGGAAAACGCCTTGTTTGCTATGGGTTAGGGCGCTTGCAGCCTCGGCTTTCTATGCCTTGTGAGCCCGGGGTGTTTTAGTTATGTATGCGCGCCCTTCAGGGGCCCCGGGGCAAGAAACGCCGGGTTTTCAGTCCTTTTTGAACACTGTTGTACGGGTTGCGCTGCCATGGCGCGCATAGTGATGAAATTCGGCGGCACGTCGGTGGGCGATATCGCCCGCATCAAGAACGTGGCGCGCAAGGTGAAGGCCGAGGTCGATCGCGGCAACCAGGTGGCTGTGGCCGTTTCAGCCATGTCGGGCGTGACCAATCAGTTGGTCGGCTATTGCACCGAGATGGCCTCGCTGCACGACGCGCGCGAGTATGACACGGTTGTCGCCACCGGCGAACAAGTGACGACGGGTCTGCTCGCCATCGGCTTGCAGGAGTTGGGCGTCAACGCGCGCTCCTGGCAGGGGTGGCAGATTCCCATCATCACCGACGACGCCCATGGCAAGGCGCGCATCGTCGACATCAAGGGCGAGGAACTCATCCGCCGCATGGAGCAGGGCCAGGTGCCCGTGGTCGCGGGCTTCCAGGGCATCGGCCCTGATCATCGACTCTCCACGCTGGGCCGCGGCGGCTCGGACACCACCGCAGTGGCCTTGGCCGCTGCGCTGAAGGCTGATCGCTGCGACATCTACACCGATGTCGACGGTGTCTACACCACCGATCCGCGCATCGTGAAGACGGCGAAGAAGCTGAACAAGGTTACCTACGAAGAGATGCTCGAAATGGCGTCGCTGGGCGCCAAGGTGCTTCAAACCAGATCTGTTGAAATGGCCATGAAGCACCGCGTGCGCGTGCAAGTGCTCTCAAGCTTCTCCGACGCCCCTGGAACTCTGGTCTGTGACGAGGACGAAATCGTGGAAAAGGAACTGGTGAGCGGCATCGCCTACAGCCGCGACGAAGCGAAGGTGACGCTGGTCGGCGTCAGCGACCAGCCCGGCGTGGCGGCGGGCATCTTCGGCCCCCTGGCCGAGGCCAACATCAACGTCGACATGATCGTGCAGAACGTCAGCCAAGGCGGCGGCACGACCGACATCACCTTCACCGTGGGCAAGGCGGATTTGGAACGCGCCGTGAAGGTCATCAAGGACAAGCTGCACGTGCCCTACAAGGCGCTGAACGCGGACAAAAATGTAGTAAAGGTGTCGGTCATCGGCATGGGCATGCGCAGCCACGCCGGTGTGGCGCAGACCATGTTCAAGACGCTCGCCGACAAGGGAATCAACATCCAGGTCATTTCCACCTCGGAAATCAAGGTCAGCGTGCTGATCGCCGAGAACTACACCGAACTGGCCTTGCGCGCGCTGCATACCGCCTACAATCTCGATGCCGCTTAACCCGGAGGGTCCATGACCCAACCCGCGCCTTCCGCGAGCGTTCCGCCGGTGCTTGCAAAATTGTGGGCGCGCGGTGCGGCGTTTCTCGGCTGCCCCATCGTCATCATGGGCGGGGCCATGACCTGGGTGTCGGAGCGCAATCTTGTTTCGGCGATCTCCAACGCGGGCGGCTTTGGCGTCATCGCTTGCGGCTCCATGACGCCCGACCTGCTGGATGCCGAGATCAAGGCGACGCAGAAGCTCACCACCAAGCCCTTCGGCGTCAACCTGATCACGCTGCACCCCATGCTGCTGGAGCTGGCCGACGTCTGCGCCGCTAACAAGGTATCGCATGTGGTGCTGGCCGGGGGGATTCCGCCCGCCGAGGCCATCAAGCGGGTGAAAGACGGCGGCGCGAAACTGATGTGCTTCGCGCCTGCTCTTGTGCTGGCCAAACGCTTCATCAAGCTCGGGGCCGACGCCATCGTCATCGAGGGCAGCGAGGCGGGCGGCCACATCGGTCCGGTGTCCACCAGCGTGCTTGCTCAGGAAATCCTGCCCGCCGTGCGCGACGTGCCGGTGTTCGTGGCGGGCGGCATCGCGCGCGGCGAAGCCATCGTGACGTATCTCGACATGGGTGCCTCGGGCGTGCAGATGGGCACGCGCTTTGTCTGCGCCAGCGAGTGCATCGCGCACCCCAATTTCAAGAAAGCCTTCATTCGCGCCAACGCGCGCGACGCCATGCCCAGCGTGCAGCTGGACAAACGTTTCCCGGTCATTCCCGTGCGCGCCATCGCCAACAAGGGCGTCGAGGAGTTCATGGAGAAACAGCGCCAGGTCATCGTCAAGTTTGACGCCGGTGAACTGGATGCCACGTCCGCGCAACTCGAGATCGAGCACTTCTGGGCGGGCGCATTGCGCCGCGCGGTGATCGACGGCGACGTGGAGCGTGGGTCTTTGATGGCCGGCCAAAGCGTCGGTATGGTGACGCAGGAACAGCCCGTGGCGGCCATCTTCGCCGAACTGCTCGACCAAGCCGCTCATGCTTTGAACGCGCGCCTCGCGTCATGACGTCCTACAGTGCCGCCGACCTCCGCCAGATGCTCTCGCGCCTGCGCGACGTCATGGCGGGGATCGGCTCGGTGCAGGAGCGGCTTGATAAACTGGTGGCGTTGATCGCCCAAGGCCTCAAGGCCGACGTGTGCTCCTGCTACATCATGCGCGCGGGTGAGGTGCTTGAGTTGTTCGCAACCTTCGGTCTGTCGCAGCGTGCGGTTCACATCACGCGGCTACGGGTCGGCGAGGGCCTGGTAGGCGAGATCGCCGCCCATGCGCGCTCGCTCTCGCTTGCCGATGCGTGGTCGCATCCGGCCTTCGTCTATCGGCCCGAAACCGGCGAAGACTTTTTCCGTTCGCTGATGGGCGTACCGATGATCCAGGCCGGGCGCGTCATGGGCGTGCTGGCGGTGCAGACGAAGGACGAGCGCCCCTTCAACGATTGGGAAGTGGAAACGCTCGAAACCGTGGCGATGGTGATCGCCGAGCTGACCACGGCGGCGCAGATCGTCAAAAGAGAAGAACTGTTCCCGGCGGAAGGCAACTCGCTGCTGCCCGTGCGCATGTCGGGCACCATGCTCAATCCCGGGCTGGGTTTGGGTCAGGCGGTGCTGCACAAAAGCCACGTGCGCATCGGCCGGCTGGTATCCGACGACCCGGTGGTGGAACGCGCGCGGCTGCAAAGCGCGCTAGCCACGCTGCGCCGCGACGTCGACACGCTGATCGATTCCTCCCACGGCGAGACCACGGGCTTCGGCGACATTCTCGAAGTCTACCGCATGTTCGCCGACGACCGCGGGTGGATCAGCCGGATCAGCGACGCCATCGACACCGGGCTGACCGCCGAAGCCGCGGTGCAGAAGGTCAGCGATGACACAAGGATCCGGATGCAGCAGATGACCGACCCGGTGTTCCGCGAGCGCCTGCAGGATCTCGACGACCTCGCCAACCGCCTGCTCTCCATCCTCGCCGGCGGCGGCATGCGCACCGAACTGCCCGAGAACGCCATCCTCGTCTGCCGCAGCATCGGGCCGACCGAGCTGTTGGACTACGACCGGCGCAAGCTCAAAGGGCTGATCATGGAGGAGGGCTCGCCGACCATGCATGCGGTGGTGGTCGCCAAGGCGCTGGATATTCCCGTGCTCGCGCAGGTTCACGGCGCGCTCAACCGCATCGATGCGTTCGACCTGCTGGCTGTGGACGCCAGCGCGGGGCATGTGTTCCTGCGTCCGTCCGAGGATTTGCAGGAGATGTTCGCGGCCAACGCCGCGGCGGGGCAACGCCGGAAAGCGGCCTATGCGGCGGACAAAGACCTGCCCTCGGTCACGCGCGACGGCACGGCGATTGAACTACAGTTGAATGCAGGTTTTTTGATCGACGTGCAGGCTTTGAGCGAGACCAACGCGGCGGGCATCGGCCTGTTCCGCACCGAGATGCAGTTTCTGGCCATGCCGACGCTGCCCGACGTCAAGTCGCAGCAGGCGCTCTACAAGCAAGTCATTGCCGCCGCCGCCGGCAAGCCCGTCACCTTCCGTACCTTGGATGTGGGCGGCGACAAAATCGCGGCCTCCACGACGGCCAACAAGGAGGACAACCCGGCCATGGGCTGGCGCTCGGTGCGCCTCACCCTCGACCGGCCCTCGGTGATGCGCCAGCAGCTGCGCGCCGTCATTCAGGCCAGCGAAGGCGGCGCGGTGCGCATCATGTTTCCGATGATTGCCTCGACGGCGGAGTTCGACGCCTGCCGCCGGATCTTCGACATGGAAGTCGATCGCAACGCCAAGTCCGGCGGGGCCGCGCCGCGCCGCATCGAGATCGGCACCATGCTGGAGGTTCCCTCGCTGTTATGGCAGCTCGACGAGCTGCTGGGCCGCGTGGACTTCCTGTCCATCGGCTCCAACGACCTGATCCAATTCGCCTTCGCCGCCGACCGCGGCAACACGCGCATCGCCGCGCGTTACGACGCGCTGTCCACGCCTTTTCTTCGTATGCTGCGTTTCATCGCCGAGCGCTGCCGCGCGGCGGGCAAGCCGCTGTCGCTGTGCGGCGAGATGGCGGGCAAACCGCTCGAGGCCTTGGCGCTGATCGCGTTGGGCTTTCGCACCCTGTCCATGGCACCCGCCGCCGTGGGTCAGATCCGCGATCTGGTGCGCCGCATGGTCTTGGCCGACGCCGAGGCGTTCATGCTTCAGCAGTTGGCGGCGGATACGGCCTCGTTGCGGTCCGAAATCAAGGCTTTCGCACAGGACCACGATATCATCGGCGATGAGCTTGCCGTATCCGACGCCTGGTAATCGTGGGTTTCCTTGAGCCCGCAAAAAACATACAATCCGCCGTCTTTTTTCTCCGGAACGTCCCGACCGCCGCCAATGAACGATACGTCCACGCCCGACCCCGACAGCGAAGGGTCCGCCGGTCCCTTCGCCACGCTGGGTCAGAAATCCACGCCCGCTGTCGAGCCGCCGCCGCAAGCCTCGGACGTCGGCACGCTGCTGTGCGCCACAAGGATGAGACTTGGCAAGGACCTGCAGGACATCGCGGCGGTGCTGCACATCCGTTACAATTTTTTGGTCGCCATCGAGGACGGCCGTTACGAGGACCTGCCGGGCCAAGCTTATGCAATAGGGTTTGTGCGCGCTTACGCCGATCATTTGGGGTTGGACGGCGACGAAGTCGTGCGCCGCTATAAGGAAGAGACCGCGGGCATCAAGCGCGCGGTGCGTTACGAGTATCCGATCCCCGCGCCGGAATCTGGCATTCCCTCCGGTGCGCTGCTGATGATCGCCGTCGTGCTGGGCATGGTGGTGTATGGCGTGTGGTACTCGATGGCCGATGCCGACAGGCGCGCCGCCGACGTGATCCAGGAAGTACCCGACCGCTTGGCCGCTCTGCTCAAATCCGACAGTGATCCGGTGCCTGAACCGCCCACCGCAGCGCAAGCCGCCGCGGTGCAGGAGGAAACCGATTTCGTACCGCCGGTGGTCGAGGAGGACGACGCGCCCACTGTTCAAGCATTGGCGGTTCAAACGCCCAGCGCGCCGCAAGTACAGGAACCGGTGCCGCAACCCACGCCGACCCCTGTGCCGGTGAAAGTCGCCGAAGCACCCCCCGTGGTTCAAAAGCCCGCGCCGGTCGTTGCTGCTCCCGTTCCGACGCCGGCAGCCGTGATTGAACAACCCATTGAAAAGCCGGTCGTGACACCGGTCGTGACACCGGCCACGCCGCCTGCGCCTGCGCCAAAGCCTGCAACGGTCCCGGTCGTCACCGCAACGGCACCCGCACCTGCATCGACGCCTCAACCCGCCGCCCCAAAGCCCGCCCCGATGCCTGCAACCGTGGCTGCGCCAGCCCAGCCGTCACAGGTTGCTGCGACGACGCCCAAGCCCACGGCAACACCGCCGCCCGCCGCACCCAAGCCCGCGCAGCAAACCGCCTCTGCGGCGCGCAGCGCGGTTGAACTGCGTGCCAAGTCCGATAGCTGGATTCAGGTGCGCGACGGTGAGCAACTGTTGCTGACGCGGTTCTTACGAAAGGGCGAGACTTATAAGGTCCCCGAACGCAGCGGGCTGACCTTGATGACCTTGAACGCCGGCGGCATCGAGATCATGGTCGACGGCCAGATGATGCCGCCCTTGGGCGAGGCCGGAACCGTGGCGCGCGGCGTGGCGCTGGACCCCGCCAAGCTCAAGGCCATGCCCAAGCCTGCGCCCGCACCGGCTGCCAACCCGGCCAATTAGGCCGCTTTCCGGCCGCGCCTGCTCTATGGCGCGCAGCGGTTCTGCGCTATAAAGCCAAGACATTTCCGATCAGCCGAGCCCGCGATGACCCTGCGTCCCTACCGTCAGATTTTGCGCCGCAAATCCCGCCAGATCCGCGTGGGCCGCGTGGCCGTGGGCGGCGATGCGCCGATCTCGGTGCAAAGCATGACCAACACGTTGACCACCGACGTGGCGGGCACGGTCGCACAGGTCAAGGCCATGGAAGCCGCGGGCGTAGATATCGCGCGTATTTCATGTCCGGACGAAGAGTCCACCGCCGCGCTGAAGGACATCGTCCGCCAGGTCGATGTGCCGATCGTGGCCGATATTCACTTCCACTATAAGCGCGCGTTGGAAGCCGCCGAGGCGGGTGCTGCGTGCCTGCGCATCAACCCGGGTAACATCGGCTCGGCCGAACGCGTCAAGGAAGTCGTGAAGTCCGCGCGCGATCACGGCTGCTCCATGCGCATCGGCGTCAACGCCGGCAGCCTGGAACGTCATCTGTTGGAGAAATACGGCGAGCCTTGCCCCGAGGCCATGGTGGAAAGCGCGCTGGAACACGCCAAGATTCTCCAGGACAACGACTTTCACGAATTCAAGATCAGCGTGAAGGCCTCAGACGTGTTCCTGGCCGTGGCGGCGTATCAACAACTCGCCGAGGCCACCGACGCGCCACTGCACTTAGGGATCACCGAAGCGGGGGGCTTGCGCGCGGGTACCGTCAAATCCTCCATCGGCATCGGTTCGCTGTTGTGGGCGGGTATCGGCGACACCATCCGCGTGTCGCTGTCGGCCGACCCGGTCGAAGAGGTGAAAGTCGGCTTCGACATGCTCAAGGCGCTGGATTTGCGTCACCGGGGTGTGCGCATCGTCTCGTGCCCCAGCTGCGCGCGGCAGGGTTACAACGTGATCGAAACCGTGGCGACGCTTGAGCAGCGGCTGGCGCACATCTCGACGCCCGTCTCGCTGTCGATCATCGGCTGCGTGGTCAACGGCCCCGGCGAAGCACGCGAGACGGATTTGGGGCTCACGGGCGGCGGCAACGGCGTGCACAAAATGTATGTCGGCGGCAAGCCTGACCATAATATCGGCACCGCGCAGATGATCGAGCACATCGTCAAGCTGGTGGAAGACAAGGCCGCCGCCATCGAGGCGGAAAAAGCGGCTCAAAAGGCCGCGTCGTCTCACGCCGCTGCCGCCGAGTAGCGGCCGTCCGGCCCACATCGTTCATCTTCGCCTGTAGAGGAATTCACCTTGTCATCGTTACAACCTGTGCGCGGGACTCACGACCTGATGTTCGACGACATCCGGCGTCACCGCCATGTGCAGGCCAAATTCGCAGCTGTGGCCGCGCGTTACGGCTATTCGGAAATCGCCACGCCGATCTTCGAGGCGACGGAGGTTTTCGCGCGCACGCTGGGCGACACCTCAGACATCGTGACGAAGGAGATGTACACCTTCGACACCAAAGGCGGCGAAAGCGTCACCCTGCGTCCCGAGGGCACGGCGGGCGTGGCGCGTGCGTTCATCTCGGGCGGCTTGGCGCAGCAGACGCCTCTGAAGTTTTTCTACAACGGGCCGATGTTCCGCCACGAACGCCCGCAGAAGGGCCGCCAGCGCCAGTTCCACCAGATCGGCGCGGAGTTGCTGGGGGTGGCCGGGCCGCAGGGCGACGTGGAGGTGATTGCGTTGGCCGATCACATCCTGCGCGAGCTGAACCTGACGGGCAAAGTTACCCTTGAACTGAATTCGTTGGGCGATGCAGATGATAGGCAGCACTATCGCAATGCTCTAAAATCGTATCTTGCCGACTATTTTGACGATCTCTCTGAAGAGAGTAAGGAAAGGTTCGAGAAAAACCCTTTGCGCATTCTCGATTCAAAAAACCCGCAAGACAAAAGCATTGTTCTTGGTGCCCCTAAGCCAACAGACTCGCTCAGCGTTAACTCCAAGGATTTTTTCAAGGCCGTGCAGGACGGATTGAGCGACTTGGGCGTGGCGTTCACGCTCAATGCGGGACTGGTGCGCGGGCTTGATTACTATTCTCACACCGCCTTCGAGTTCACCACCGACGCGCTGGGTGCCCAGGGCACGGTGTTGGCGGGTGGGCGTTATGACGGCCTGATCGCGCAAATGGGCGGTCCGGCCACGCCTGGCATCGGCTGGGCGGCGGGCGTGGAGCGCTTATCGATGCTGTTGGGTGATCTGCCACCGCAGCCCCGACCCATCGCGGTGATCCCGGTTGGTGCGGGCGAAGAGGCCGTGGCACAGAAGCTGGTTTATCGGTTGCGGAATAACGGCTTCAACGTCGACATCGGTTATAGCGGCAACATGGGCAAGCGCATGAAGCGCGCGAATAAGGTCAACGCCGTCGTGGCGTTGATCATCGGCGAAGATGAAGTAAAGCAGGCCTGCGTGACGCTGCGCCATCTCGACAGCGGCGAGCAGTCGAGCGTGGCCATGGCCGAGCTTGAAGCGCGCCTGGACCTGTACCGCTGAGCCCGCCATGAACATCGACGAGAACCTCAACCGCATCCTGGGGCGGTACGACGAGCTGCAGGCCCTGATGATCGACGGTGGCGGGCAGAACTTCGCCGCGCTCAGCAAGGAGTTTTCCGACCTCGGGCCTTTGGTGGAACAGGTAAGGAAACTTCAGACGCTGCGCAAGGAACTCGCCGACGCCGAACAGATGGCCAAGGACACCGGCACCGACGCCGAGATGCGCGCCATGGCCGAAGAGGAGTTTCATCGCCTCAAAGCCGAGACGCGCGAACAGGAAGAGCAAGTCACGATCGCGCTGATCCCGAAAGACGAGGCCGACGCCAAGAACGCGATCCTCGAAGTGCGCGCGGGCACCGGCGGCGAGGAGGCGGCGCTGTTCGCGGCCGATCTGTTCCGCATGTACGAGCGTTATGCCTCGCGGAAAGGCTGGGCTTTCGAGATCATGGACATCAGCGAAACCGGATTGGGCGGCTTCAAGGAAGCCATCGCCAACATCACTGGCAAGAACGTCTTTGCGCGCCTGAAGTTCGAGTCCGGCGTGCACCGCGTCCAGCGCGTGCCCGATACCGAAGCTAGCGGGCGCATCCACACCTCGGCAGCCACCGTGGCCGTGCTGCCCGAAGTGGAGGAAGTGGACATCGAGATCAAGACCGACGATCTACGCGTGGACGTGTACCGCGCGCAAGGGGCGGGCGGTCAGCACGTCAATCGAACGGAAAGCGCGGTGCGCATCACGCACCTGCCCACCGGCGTGGTGACGCAATGTCAGGACGAAAAGTCCCAACACAAGAACAAGGCCAAGGCCATGAAGATGCTGCGCGCAAAGTTATACGACGCCCAGCGCCAGAAACTTGATTCCGAACGCGCGGCGGACCGCAAAAACCAAGTCGGCTCGGGCGACAGATCGGAGCGCATCCGCACCTATAACTTTCCGCAAGGGCGCGTGACCGACCACCGCATCAACCTGACGCTCTACAACATTCAGGAAGTCATCGACGGCGTGGCGCTCGACAAGTTCGTCGATGCACTGACCGCCGAGGACCAGGCCGCCCGAATGGCGGCCATGGCCTGATTAACCCGTGCGCAACCTGCGCGATGCCATCGCCGAAACCACCAAGGTTCTGAAAACCGCCGGCGTCGATAATCCGCGCCTGGATGCACGCGTGCTGATCGCCCGCGTGCTGCAGGCCGATACGGCACAAACCTTCATCCGCAACGACATGCTGCTGACGGCTGAGCAGGAAACGGCGCTGGCGGGATTCGTCGCGCGCCGCAGCGCGCGCGAACCGGTGTCGCGCATCGTCGGCGGGCGCGAGTTCTGGGGCTTGAACTTCGCCGTCACGCCCGACGTGCTCGATCCGCGCGCCGATACCGAAATCCTGGTCAGCGCGGCCATCGACCACGCCAAACGGCTCAACATCGCCGCACCGCATATCCTTGATCTCGGCACGGGCACAGGCTGCATTCCGCTCGCGCTGCTCAGCGCCATACCGGATGCCAGCGCCGTCGCCGTCGATCTGAGTGAGGCGGCCTTGCGTGTCGCACGCGCCAATGCGCAAGACTTGAACCTCGCACAGCGCATTTCTTTCGCGCGCATGTCATGGGGCGAGGGGCTGTCGGGTCCCTTCGACATCATCGTATCCAACCCGCCGTACCTGTCGGCGGGTGATCTGTGCGATCTTTCGCCCGAAGTGCGATACGATCCGCGCACAGCTCTCGACGGCGGGGAGGACGGCTTGGCGTGCTACCGCGCGCTGATGCCCGACATCAAACGCCTCGCGCGCAGGCCGTCGATTCTCGCGCTGGAGGTGGGTCTCGCCCAGGCCGCGCCCGTGGCGCGTATGGCCGAATCGGCGGGCCTGCGTGTGGTGGAGATTCGCCCGGATTTGGCCGGGATTCCGCGCTGTGTGGTGGCGCAAAATTAGCTGGAAAAGCTAAAAAAGGTGTTGGATTCCCGGGCAAAGCCGAATACCATCTTTTTGAAAGCGAAGGCATTGCCTGCTTTTGTCCCGGTACCGCAAAGCATCAGACAAAACAGAGATTGCATCGCCCGAAGCGATCAGGGGATCGCTCGGAACAACGAACTCCGGACAACAGAACACCCCCGCGCAGCCGAAAGGCTGCCGTGATGTCGTAAGGCATGTTCACGGGTGATCGGCCGGGGGATTTGAGTGCCATAAGCACAGCAACAAAACACAGCGGAAAGTCATGAAGGGTCGACAGCGCGGCCGCAACGGCGGCAAACCACGCATGCACCATCAAGGTGGCGGCGGCGGAGGACAAAACCGAAATTTCGACCATAACGCCGGGCGCATGCGCGGCAACGCGCAACAACTTTTGGACAAGTACATGGCGCTGGGGCGCGACGCGTCCTCGCAGGGCGACCGCGTACTGGCCGAGAATTACTTCCAGCACGCAGATCACTACTACCGCGTCGTCAACGCCCGCTTCGAAGGCCAGCAGAACAACAACCAGCAGCGGCGCTTCAACGGCCCGCACCAGGGCGGTTATGACGGCCAGGACGGCCAAGACGATCAGGGTGGACAGGGCGGCTACAACGACTACAACCGCTCGGATAATTCGCCCGGCCCCTCTCAGAACCTCATCCCCAGCGGCGCACAACCCTTCGACCAACCGCAGGCTCAGCCGCAACAGCAGCAGATCCACTCCGGCCACGAGGCCAACGGCTTTCAGCCGCAACCGGCACCTCAGCAACGCGAGCCCGAGGGCGACATCGGCCTGCCGCCGCAACTCTTCGGCGGCCAGCAACCTGCACCCAGCACCGAAGGGCCGTCGGCGCAGGGCGAACAGCAGGGCAACAGCGAACGGCCCGGTTTCCGCCCGCGTCACTCAGGACGCCGCCGGTTCAGCGGCCGTCGCGACGGTCAGCAGCCGTCCGAGCCCACAGGCGACGCTTCGTAAGTCAGTCGCACTCTCACGAAAATTCAACACGCGGGTCTTGCGCCGGGCATGACCCGAGCCCAGATCATGGCTATTCTTCTGTCGGACGAAACTTGGCGCTGCTGCATCGCGGGGCGCGGGGGCTTCGGGCAGTGACAAGGAAACCGCCATGCCGTTGGATAAATTTACCGAACGCGCGAAAGGCTTTCTCCAGGCCGCGCAAACCATCGCGCTTCGCAGCAATCATCAGCACGTCACGCCCGAGCACCTTCTCAAGGCGCTGCTCGACGACGAGGAAGGCTTGGCCGCGGGGCTGATCCGTGCCGCAGGCGGTGATCCGCTGCGCGCGCGCGAGCAGACCGAGACGGGCTTAAGCAAAATTCCCGCCGTGCAGGGTGCGGCCGCGCAGATGTACCTGTCGCAGGATTTGTCGCGGGTTTTGGACCAGGCCGAACAGGCCGCGACCAAGGCCGGCGACAGCTTCGTCACGGCGGAGTACGTGCTGCTGGCGTTGGCCGCGGGCGGATCGACCGCCAAGATTTTCACCGACATCGGCGTAACGCCGCAAAAACTCAACGCCGCCGTCAAGGATTTGCGCAAAGGCCGCAAGGCCGACAGCGCCTCGGCCGAGGATCAATACGACGCGCTGAAGAAATACGCCCGTGACCTCACCGAGGCGGCGCGCAACGGCAAGCTTGACCCCGTCATCGGCCGCGACGAGGAGATCCGCCGCAGCATTCAAGTTTTGTCGCGGCGCACGAAAAACAATCCTGTGTTGATCGGCGAGCCGGGCGTGGGCAAGACCGCCATCGTCGAAGGCCTCGCGTTGCGCATCGTCAACGGCGACGTACCCGAAAGCCTGAAGGACAAGCAGCTATTGGCGCTGGATTTGGGCTCGCTGATCGCAGGCGCGAAGTTCCGCGGCGAATTCGAGGAGCGCCTCAAGGCCGTGTTGAACGAGGTTACCGCCGCGGCCGGACAGATCGTGCTGTTCATCGACGAAATGCATACCCTGGTCGGCGCGGGCAAGGCCGACGGCGCCATGGATGCCTCCAACCTGCTCAAACCCGCGCTTGCCCGTGGTGAGTTGCACTGCGTCGGCGCGACGACCTTGGATGAATACCGCAAGCACGTGGAAAAGGACGCCGCCTTGGCGCGCCGGTTCCAGCCGGTATTCGTCAGCGAACCGACGGTGGAGGATTCCATCTCCATTCTGCGCGGCATCAAGGAGAAGTACGAACTCCATCACGGCGTGCGCATCTCCGACAGCGCGCTGGTAACGGCGGCCACCTTGTCGCACCGCTACATCACCGACCGTTTCTTGCCCGACAAGGCCATCGACCTGATGGACGAAGCGGCGAGCAGGCTGCGGATGCAGGTGGATTCCAAGCCCGAGGAGCTGGACGAACTCGACCGGCGCATTTTGCAGCTCAAGATCGAGCGCGAAGCCCTGCGCAAGGAAAAGGACGACGCCTCCAAGGACCGCCTGGGCAAGCTGGAGGCCGAGCTGAAGGAGTTGGAGGCCAAGTCGCTCGACGTTACCACGCGCTGGAAGGCCGAAAAGGCCAAGCTGGCGGGTGCCACCAAGATCAAGGAGGAACTCGACCGTGTGCGCAGCGAGCTTGAGCAATCCATGCGCCGCAGCGAGTACGAAAAGGCCGGCCGCCTGCAGCACCAGATCATCCCCGAACTGGAGCGCAAGCTGAAGGAGGCCGAGCAGTCGGGCTCCAAAGGTTCGATGGTCACCGAGGAAGTCACGCCCGAGCACGTTGCACAAGTCGTCTCGCGCTGGACCGGCATTCCCGTCGATAAGATGCTGGAGGGCGAGAAGGCCAAGCTGCTGCGCATGGAAGAGTCCATTGCCAAGCGCGTCATCGGCCAGAAGGAGGCCATCGAGGCGGTGTCCAACGCCGTGCGTCGTTCACGCGCCGGCCTGGGCGACCCCCACCGGCCCATCGGCTCATTCCTGTTCCTCGGCCCCACGGGCGTAGGCAAGACTGAACTGACCAAGGCCTTGGCAGAGTTCTTGTTCGATGATGATTCCGCGATGGTGCGTATCGACATGTCGGAATACATGGAGAAGCACAGTGTCTCGAGGCTGATCGGAGCGCCGCCGGGTTATGTCGGCTACGACGAGGGCGGGGCGCTGACCGAAGCCGTGCGTCGCAGGCCTTACCAAGTCATCCTGTTCGACGAGGTCGAGAAGGCGCACCCGGACGTGTTCAACGTGCTGCTGCAGGTGCTCGACGACGGGCGCTTGACGGACGGCCAGGGCCGCACGGTCGACTTCCGAAACACGCTCATCGTGCTCACGTCTAATCTGGGCGCGGATATTCTTGCCGGCCAAAAGGACGGCGAGGATTCAAGCGCGGTGCGCGATCAGGTCATGGCGATGGTGCGCGGCGCGTTCCGGCCTGAGTTCCTTAACCGACTGGACGAAATCCTGCTGTTCCACCGTCTGTTCAAGGCGCAGATGACGGCCATCGCCGAGATCCAGATCGGACGCCTGGCCAAGCGTCTGGCCGAACGCGGCATCACGCTCAAGCTCGACGACAAATCGCGCGCCTGGCTGGCCGAACGCGGCTACGACCCGGTGTACGGTGCCAGGCCCCTCAAGCGCGTCATCCAGCGTAATCTGGAAAACCCGCTGGCGACCGCCGTGCTCGACGGCCAGATCGCCGACGGCGCAACGGTGCGCATTTCAGCCGGGGAAGACGGATTGATCGTCAACGGGCGACAGATGAAGGCGGCGGCTTAGAAGCGCTTGCGTTTGAGATTGCTATGTATTACATTTTAATACATGGCAACGCTTACGCTTCGCATTCCCGACGAGCTTGATAAGGAACTGGACCGGCAGAGCGCCGCCAGCCATTTGTCCAAGAGCGACCTCGCGCGCGAGGCGCTGCGCCGCTATCTGCATGTATCGCAGTTGCGGGCGCTGCGTGCCAAACTCACGCCGCGGGCGCGGGCCTTGGGCCTTGATACCGACGAGCACGTGTTCCGCGCCCTCGATGCCCCGTGAGGGTGCTGCTCGATTCCTCCATTCTGATCGCCGCTTACATCAGCCCTGCGGGCGTATGTGCGAGCTTGCTTGAGCATGTGCTGCTGGAGCACGAACTGATCGTGTCGGATTTCATAGCTGAAGAAGTTACGGGAAAGTTGCGCGTCAAATTCGCATTTCCAGCGCAAGAGGTCGCTCAGGTGCGGAAGTCCATTCTCAGTGTCGCCCAGCGCGTGAGCCCCGTCGCTGTGCCGCCCAACAGTTGTCGCGACCCCAATGACCTGCCGGTCCTCGGCACAGCCATTGCAGGCAAAGCGGAGGTTATTGTGACAGTGGACAAGGATCTCCTGACGCTCGGCGCTTTTGACGGCATTCCGATCGTAAGGCCCGGCGATTTTTGGAGGACGGTGAGGGCTTCAGTTTAGCGAAGCCCTGAAACTTCGCCCGTCGGTTCCAGCATCGCCACGGCGCTGGGGTTCACCAGTTCGGCGTATTGTCGGTCGGTCTGGCCGCGCATGTCCTTGAAGCGGGCCAGCGTCGCGCCTTCGAGCCTTTGAGACGAGGGGAACTTCACGGTCATCGGGTTGACCTGGCGGGCATCGCGCAACACTTCGTAGTGCAGGTGCGGGCCGGTGGAGCGTCCGGTGGAGCCGACATAGCCGATGATCTGCTCTTGGCGTACACGCTTGCCCGCTTGGATGCCCGGCGCGAAGCGGCTGAGGTGTGCGTAGGCGGTGGCGTAGCCGCTGGAATGGCGGATGCGGATGTAGTTGCCGTAGCCGCCGAACACTTCGCGCTTTTCAATCACGCCGTCGCCGGCCGCGAAGATCGGCGTTCCGGTCGGCGCGCCGAAGTCGATGCCCTGGTGCATCTTCGAATAGCCCAGGATCGGATGGCGGCGGAAACCGAAGCCTGACGTAAGTCTGGCCCCGTTGATGGGCGTGCGCAGCAGGCTCTTGCGCACGCCTTCGCCCTTCTCGTTGTAGAAATCAACGAAGCCGTCGGAATGCTTGAAGGCATAAAGCTTCAACGGCGTGCCGCTGAGGGTCATGGACGCCACCTTGATGCCTTCGGCGCGCACGATGCGGCCGTCCTTGGTGACGGTGCGCTCGAACATGACCGAGAAGGCGTCGCCCTCCTGGATGTCGCGCTGGAAGTCGACGTCGTAGGAAAACATCTTGACCATGTCGTTGAGGACCTGCGTGGGCAGGCCCGCCTCGGTCGCGGCTTCCGACAGGCTGGAGTTGATCACGCCGTCGTAGCGCGCCAGTTCGCGGTGCGTCTCGGCGATCACCTTGCGCGCGCTGTAACGGCCGTCCTGGCTGCGTTCCACCGCGACGCTTTGCCCGGGGCTGAGCTCGAAGCTCATCTCGGCGAGTTGACGCTCTGCGCTCTCGCGGTTCTCGATGAAGTTCAGCGTCAGCGCCTGGCCGCTTTGCAGGCGGCGCGGATTATGAACCTGTTTGATGGCTTCGACGATGTCGATGGTGACGCTGCGGTCTACGCCTGAGCGTTGTAAAACGTCGCTCAATGTATCGCCGGCCTTCAGCGTAACCGTTTTGGTGATGTCGAGCGCGACGTTGGCGACGCGGCGCACCGCCAGCGTGATCTCGGACAAATCCTGCGCGATGGCTGATTGCAATTCGCTGTCGGTCATCACGCGCGGAGTGAACAGTGCGGCCAGCGGCGATGCGGTTTGCGGGATGGATGACGAAGACGGAATGGCCAACGTGGCGGCAGCCCCCAAGGCCGCGCCGACGCATACGCACAACGATAATCCGGGCCAAAACGTCTTGGCCATGCTCCACCCTTCGTGTTCGGTGGACGTCCCAGTGACTAAAGGATCGCCCCGCCCTGTTTTCGGTCCTGAAGCTCACTATTATTGTGATTTTATTGCGTGAGCCGTGAGGGAGTGTGATGGAGAAGCCACACCCTGTCAACCCGCGAAAACCGAAAATAGAAGCTTAATCAATCCTTTACGGTGCGATTCGCGGGCGATTCTCAGTGCGCTGATTCGGGCTCAGCGGCGTTGGCTGTTAAGACTCCGGGAAGCCTAATGATAACTACATGATATATATGGCTTATTTTGAGTTATCCCCGATATCCACCACGTGGAACTTTGTGTCTCGGGGCTCAAAAAGTGCTTTGCAGCCAACCCCCAGAAACCCATCTAAACCATTGGAATATGTTTACTTTTCGTTGACGAAATTGCTGCTTGACGCCCCATAGGTGAGGGTATAGAACCCCGCCTCCCGCAGCCGAGAGCTCTGCAACGGTTTTCGGCGGTGGGACTTTTTTCGACTAGTTTCAGGCCTGTCACGGCGCTGTCACCCGGTTGGAAAAGCTCGCTCTTTGACATTGTGAATACGACGAAACGAAAGGGATGCGTAGGCGGCGCTCCGTCGATGACGGACGTTTTCCTAAGCATCTCAATCAACTATGCAAACATGCTAAGTGATTGTGATTGTGCAGGCAAACGCTCCAAGTCAACTTGAGAGTTTGATCCTGGCTCAGAACGAACGCTGGCGGCAGGCTTAACACATGCAAGTCGAACGCGTGTAGCAATACACGAGTGGCGCACGGGTGCGTAACGCGTGGGAACCTTCCTCGTAGTTCGGAATAACTCAGGGAAACTTGGGCTAATACCGAATGCCTCCTTCGGGAGAAAGATTTATCGCTACGAGATGGGCCCGCGTCAGATTAGGTAGTTGGTAGGGTAACGGCCTACCAAGCCGACGATCTGTAGCTGGTCTGAGAGGATGATCAGCCACACTGGGACTGAGACACGGCCCAGACTCCTACGGGAGGCAGCAGTGGGGAATATTGGACAATGGGGGCAACCCTGATCCAGCCATGCCGCGTGAGTGAAGAAGGCCTTCGGGTTGTAAAGCTCTTTCGACGGGGACGATGATGACGGTACCCGTATAAGAAGCCCCGGCTAACTTCGTGCCAGCAGCCGCGGTAATACGAAGGGGGCTAGCGTTGTTCGGAATTACTGGGCGTAAAGCGCGCGTAGGCGGTGGTCCATGTCAGAGGTGAAATCCCGGAGCTCAACTCCGGAACTGCCTTTGAAACGGGACCGCTAGAGTCCGAGAGAGGATGGCGGAATTCCTAGTGTAGAGGTGAAATTCGTAGATATTAGGAAGAACACCGGTGGCGAAGGCGGCCATCTGGCTCGGTACTGACGCTCAGGCGCGAAAGCGTGGGGATCAAACAGGATTAGATACCCTGGTAGTCCACGCTGTAAACGATGAGTGCTAGTTGTTGGGAAGTTTACTTCTCAGTGACGAAGCTAACGCGATAAGCACTCCGCCTGGGGAGTACGGCCGCAAGGTTAAAACTCAAAGGAATTGACGGGGGCCCGCACAAGCGGTGGAGCATGTGGTTTAATTCGACGCAACGCGAAGAACCTTACCAACCCTTGACATGTGTATCATCGGGACCAGAGACGGTCCTTTCAGTTCGGCTGGATACAACACAGGTGCTGCATGGCTGTCGTCAGCTCGTGTCGTGAGATGTTGGGTTAAGTCCCGCAACGAGCGCAACCCTCGTCTTCAGTTGCCACCAGGTAATGCTGGGCACTCTGAAGAAACCGCCGGTGACAAGCCGGAGGAAGGTGGGGATGACGTCAAGTCATCATGGCCCTTACGGGTTGGGCTACACACGTGCTACAATGGTGTCTACAGAGGGCTGCAAGCGCGCGAGCGCACGCAAATCCCAAAAAGACATCTCAGTTCAGATTGCACTCTGCAACTCGGGTGCATGAAGCTGGAATCGCTAGTAATCGCAGATCAGCACGCTGCGGTGAATACGTTCCCGGGCCTTGTACACACCGCCCGTCACACCATGGGAGTTGGTTCTACCCGAAGACGGTTTGCTAACCGCAAGGAGGCAGCCGGCCACGGTAGGGTCAGCGACTGGGGTGAAGTCGTAACAAGGTAGCCGTAGGGGAACCTGCGGCTGGATCACCTCCTTTCAAGGATGTTCTTGAATCGTCTTCGGACGATTTGGGGACTTCTCTTGTATCGCCATCCCACCTGTACCCACAGGTGATTGGCAAATCGAACTCCGGCGGAGTGCCGTCTTCGTATCCCTTTCGTGTGATGAATTAACGCAGGCGCTGCATCTACAGGCGGGCGACCGGGCCTGTAGCTCAGTTGGTTAGAGCGCGCGCTTGATAAGCGTGAGGTCGGAAGTTCAAGTCTTCCCAGGCCCACCACCCTGCGCGGGCAGCGCGAGTTTCAGACGATCTCCGGGGCCATAGCTCAGTTGGGAGAGCGATAGCTTTGCAAGCTATAGGTCGTCGGTTCGATCCCGTCTGGCTCCACCATTTTCATTCATCACGCGAACCTTGATCGACTGCGATCGGGAAAATAATTCAGGGCGAAAGTCCTGTTTCGTCGGTTCTTTGACATCGTGAATAGGCAACCAAGGTTTTTACGATCTTCGTTTAGTGATGAACGGGGGTTGTGAATTCCAACACGCAAAGTTTGCTCTTTTCATTCCCACAGAATGGAAAGACAGGCTTGTGGGTTTTGTATCTTCACGCTGATGGGCCGTCCCGAAGATGGTTCATCGGCAAACTCGTCTCAAACTCGGACATGGATCGCGTCGCAAAAGCGTGATCGAGCGATTTGAGCAGCGAGCGTTAAACCGCACTCGGAAGTTTTGCTGACCTCTGAGTATGCGGGTTCTTAAGTGCGAAAAGGGCATCTGGTGGATGCCTTGGCGACACAAGGCGATGAAGGACGTGGCACTCTGCGATAAGGTCCGGGGAGGCGAGAGCACCCTTTGATCCGGACATTTCCGAATGGGGAAACCCACCCGCAAGGGTATCCGCATCTGAATACATAGGATGTGGAAGCGAACCCAGGGAACTGAAACATCTCAGTACCTGGAGGAAAGGACATCAACCGAGACTCCGCTAGTAGTGGCGAGCGAAAGCGGACTAGCCCAGTGATTTATCAGTTAATACCAGAACTGTCTGGAAAGGCAGGCCATAGTGGGTGATAGCCCCGTATGGGAAATGATCTGATAAGTCCTCGAGTAGGGCGGGACACGTGAAATCCTGCCTGAACATGGGGGGACCACCCTCCAAGGCTAAGTACTCTGTGTCGACCGATAGTGCACCAGTACCGTGAGGGAAAGGTGAAAAGCACCCCGATAAGGGGAGTGAAATAGTACCTGAAACCGGATGTCTACAAGCAGTCGGAGCCTCCTTGAGGGGCGACGGCGTACCTTTTGCATAATGGGTCAGCGAGTTGGTGTTGCATGCAAGCTTAAGCCGTTAGGTGTAGGCGAAGCGAAAGCGAGTCTTAAAAGGGCGACTAGTATGCAGTATCAGACCCGAAACCGAGTGATCTAGTCATGGGCAGGTTGAAGGTGATGTAACAGTCACTGGAGGACCGAACTCACTACCGTTGAAAAGGTATGGGATGACCTGTGATTAGGGGTGAAAGGCCAATCAAACTCGGAAATAGCTGGTTCTCCGCGAAAGCTATTTAGGTAGCGCGTCATGCGAATACCTACGGGGGTAGAGCACTGGATGGGCTAGGGGGCCGCGAGGCTTACCAAACCTAACCAAACTCCGAATACCGTAGAGTAATACATGGCAGACAGGCGGCGGGTGCTAAGGTCCGTCGCCAAAAGGGAAACAGCCCAGACCGCCAGCTAAGGTCCCAAAGTCTTGGCTAAGTTGGAAAGGATGTGGGAAGGCCACAACAACCAGGAGGTTGGCTTAGAAGCAGCCATCCTTTAAAGAAAGCGTAACAGCTCACTGGTCTAATTAAGCCGTCCTGCGCCGAAGATGTATCGGGGATCAAGCCAAGCACCGAAGCTGCGGGTGTCATAACTTCGGTTATGACGCGGTAGCGGAGCGTTCCGTAAGCCTGCGAAGGCAGATCGTTAGGTCTGCTGGAGGTATCGGAAGTGACTATGCTGACATGAGTAGCGACAAAGAGTGTGAGAAACACTCTCGCCGAAAATCCAAGGGTTCCTGCGCAAGGCTAATCCGCGCAGGGTGAGCCGGCTCCTAAGATGAGGCCGACAGGCGTAATCGATGGGAACCAGGTTAATATTCCTGGGCCAGCTGGATGTGACGTCCTTCGTAAATTGTTCCCGCTTATCGGATTGCGGGGGCCGTGAAGAAGGGCCAGGAAATAGCACCAGCATCAGACCGTACCCTAAACCGACACAGGTGGATTGGTAGAGTATACCTAGGCGCTTGAGAGAACTATGTTGAAGGAACTAGGCAATTTGCCCGCGTAACTTCGGGATAAGCGGGCCTCTATGGTGCGCAAGCATTGTAGAGGGGCACAAACCAGGGGGTAGCGACTGTTTATTAAAAACACAGGGCTCTGCGAAGTGGCAACACGACGTATAGGGTCTGACGCCTGCCCGGTGCCGGAAGGTTAAGAGGAGAAGTGCAAGCTTCGAATCGAAGCCCCGGTAAACGGCGGCCGTAACTATAACGGTCCTAAGGTAGCGAAATTCCTTGTCGGGTAAGTTCCGACCTGCACGAATGGCGTAACGACTTCCCCAGTGTCTCCAACATAGACTCAGCGAAATTGAATTCTCCGTGAAGATGCGGAGTACCCGCGGCCAGACGGAAAGACCCCGTGCACCTTTACTACAACTTTGCAGTGGTACTAGGCATTGGATGTGTAGGATAGGTCGGAGGCTTTGAAGCAGTGGCGCTAGCCATTGTGGAGCCAACGTTGAAATACGACCCTTTTGGTGACTGGTATCTAACCGCGTCCCGTAATCCGGGACCGGGACACTGCATGGTGGGTAGTTTGACTGGGGCGGTCGCCTCCGAAAGAGTAACGGAGGCGCGCGATGGTGGGCTCAAGCCGGTCGGAAATCGGCTGTTGAGTGCAAGAGCATAAGCCCGCCTGACTGCGAGACCGACGGGTCGAGCAGAGACGAAAGTCGGTTCTAGTGATCCGGTGGTTCTAAGTGGAAGGGCCATCGCTCAACGGATAAAAGGTACGCCGGGGATAACAGGCTGATACCCCCCAAGAGTCCACATCGACGGGGGTGTTTGGCACCTCGATGTCGACTCATCACATCCTGGGGCTGGAGCAGGTCCCAAGGGTTTGGCTGTTCGCCAATTAAAGTGGTACGTGAGTTGGGTTTAGAACGTCGTGAGACAGTTCGGTCCCTATCTACCGTGGGTGTTGGAAGCTTGAGAGGATCTGTCCCTAGTACGAGAGGACCGGGATGGACGTACCTCTGGTGTACCAGTTGTTCCGCCAGGAGCATCGCTGGGTAGCTATGTACGGACGGGATAACCGCTGAATGCATCTAAGCGGGAAACCCACCTCAAAACCAGGCTTCCCTGAGAACCGTGATAGACCATCACGTTGATAGGCCGGGTGTGGAAGCGCAGCAATGCGTGCAGCTAACCGGTACTAATTGTTCGATAGACTTGAGAGCCCGTATTCTCAGACGTCACCGCCAAGGCGCGGCCCGATGTCGAATGCGGATTAACGCTCAAGAAGACACAAAGCACAGCGTCTTCTACAGACGCCGTGTTGGAATAAAACCTTGGTTCGCGATGTTTGAACGTTGAAATGTTTGAACACGAAGCCGTCCGGTTTCGGACGATCTGGTGGTAATGGCGAGGATGAAACACCCGATCCCATCCCGAACTCGGCCGTGAAAAGCCTCAGCGCCGATGGTACTGTATCTCAAGATGCGGGAGAGTAGGACACTGCCAGGTCTTCCGAGACCGGATCGCTTCGTAAACGACAAAAAACAAACACGCGAGTTGCCTAATCACGATGCAAGAACTTCCGGAACCGCTCTCCAAATCAGTGGGGGTTCCGCGATACAAGAGCCGGCCCAACTCTCACTCTCAACATTGGCTGGCGCGCGACACACGGACGTGGTGACGCGGGGTGGAGCAGCCCGGTAGCTCGTCAGGCTCATAACCTGAAGGTCGTTGGTTCAAATCCAGCCCCCGCAACCACCTTTACCGAACATTGATTTTCTCACTTTTTTGTTCAGTGATCCTGACCATCCTCGAAATCTCGCCGCGGCCTCTATCTTGAGGACCTCAGACGCTGGCGCAACACAGTGAAGTAAACGCAATGGTCCGCCGTGGTCTGGCCGTTTGACCTTACTTCTTAGCCACCAAGACGCTAACTATTTGATTTTCCTATTCAATCTATAGTCCTCTCGCGCGCGACAGATGGCTCGAAGTCGTAATAGAATTGAAGCTAAAGTTCGGTTTGGAGGGGCTGAATGTCTGCTAAGCGAGTCTTGATATTGTGCTTGGCGATCCCGCTCTTATTGGCGTTATTCAACGGCGTCCGCGGATCGATCTGGGCCCCGAATCTTGGACCGGCCAAGACGTTCGTCATGTTCGCCGCGTGCAGCGTGCCGTTATGGCTGCTGAGCGCCTGTGTGGCCCAATTGCTTCTCGGCCTCGTTCGCAAGGCCGCGCGGCATCCCCTTTTCGCTTTGGCCGCGACGTTGCTGTTCTCCGTACCGTTCAGTTACTTCGTTATTTTTGCATTCGTAAAGCTGTTCGCCGACGCATTCCCGGGGCTGGAGACTGCGCTGGAACCCGACGGCCAGGGCCTCGTCGGCGGCTTTTGGGCTTATATTTTAGGGCCGACAAGCCTCATTTTCGTGCCGTTTTGGATGATCTCGCATTGGCTGTACGAGGTCGTGACGGGTGAAGTCGTATTTTATCAGGGCCTCATCAAGAGGGCGACGGCCTCTGCTGACAGCGTCGCGGGTTTGGCCTCCGCCGCGCCTCAACCCGATCCCGAGTTCGCGAAAAAACTTCGCCCCGAGCTCGGCCGCAGCATTCTCGCGCTTGAAGCCCATGAGCATTACGTCAAGGTCCATACCGATCTCGGCCACGAGTTGATACACTATCGCTTTGGCGATGCGGTCCAAGAGCTTGCCAGCAGGCCCGGGTTGCAGGTCCATCGCTCGTATTGGGTCGCCGAAGACGCGGTCGTGGCGGTTGCTCCAGCCGGGAAGGGGTATCGCCTCACGCTTCGCAACGGCCTGACCGTCCCGGTCAGCCTCTCCTATCGCGGGGCCTTGCAACAACACCGACTCCTCAGTGCAGCCCACTAAGATGAGGTGTGGGCCGCATTGGTGCGCTCTTAGCCCAAATCTTGAGCGACAATTCGTGGCAAATGCCGCTGCATGAAGCGGCGTTCAAGAAAAATACAAGCTATATCAATGCTCTACCCTTGCAGCTGGAACTGTAATCGTATTATCGGAGCACGAGGACATTTTTTGGTCGCGAATCGATAAAGGTTCGGCGGCTGATCTAAGGGGGAAACTGTAATGAACGTTACAAAGCGCGTGCTATTGGGCAGTTTGGTGGTTGCCGGTTTAAGTCCGGAGGTTCTGGCGCAGCAATTCAACCAGATCGAAGAAATCGTGGTCACGGCGCGCAAGCGTGTCGAGACCATTCAGGAGGCGCCGCTCAGCATCCAGGCCTTCAGTGCTGATCAACTCGAGCAACGTGGCATCAACAATTTTACTGACCTGGCCAAGTTCAGTTCCGGTCTAAATTTCAACGGCGGCACTTACCGCGGGAGTTCGTCGATTTCGATCCGCGGCATGAATCAGGTCAGCGCGGTCGGTGACAACCGCCGCGACCTCGTTACTGTGTTCCTCGACGGCGTGCCGCTGGTCGGCTCACCCTCGAACTACGGAGTTGAGGATCTCGAGCGGATCGAAATCGTCAAAGGACCGCAATCTGCGCTGTTCGGCCGCGCCACCTTCGGCGGTGCCATCAGCATGATCTCCTCAACGCCGGGCGATGAATTCAAGGCGCAAGTCAGCACCACCGCTGCCACGCACAACGACTACCGCGGATCGCTGTCGGTCGAAGGTCCGATCATCCCGAGCATCCTGTCGGGGCGGCTCTCCGTTGCGGCCAACGACTTCAACGGCTTTTACAAGAACAGCCTCGGCGGCCGGCTCGGAGAGACGAAGGGTCTGTTCTACGCCGGCGTGCTGAGCTTTACGCCGACCGAGAGCTTCGACTTAAAGGTCCGCTACAGCGACCGCAGCGACGAGGACGGTCCTGAGGCCACGCCGTTGATCGCCCGGTTCACCGAGCACAACTGCGGACCATTCCCAGGTTTTCTGACGCGTCCGCTGGGGGGGCTACCCCCAAGCTTTACCACGGTGGCGCAGACGCGCCGTTCCTATTGCGGGCCACTCAGAGCTCCGTCGGGACCGGTCGGCATCAACGTCACTCCGCCGGGCAACATTCGTCCCGAAGTGCCCCTCAAGGACAGCCGGGCGGAACTCGACCACTCGCTGCTGTCGGGAACGGCTGAATACCGCTTCGACAGCGGACACTCGATCACGGCGGTGGTGAGCACGCAGGACTACACAATCCGTCGCTTAGCCGACTTCGAGCGCGCGCCTGAAGACCGTTACTGGGCCTACATTAACATCGACCAGGAACAGGACTCCTACGAGGTGCGTCTGACCTCGCCGGACGAATCCCGCCTCAGCTACATGGTCGGTGTAGCGCGGCTTGAGACCACGTACGACTCTCTCGGCGCCTTCATTAACGGCACGCTTTTCGGAGCCACACAGGGTGGACCGGCCAGCGCGGCGTCGCTGAACCCGGCGCGTAACCTGTCGAAGACTGATTCGGCATTCGGAAGCATCGGCTACGACATCACCGAGCGTCTGAACCTCAGCATTGAGGCGCGCTATCAGGACGACACGATCGAGAGCGGCGTCGGATTGCCGACGCAGTTTGCCGTCAACACTAAGGCGACCCTGCCGCGTGTGCTTGCAAAGTACGCGATCACCGACGAGACGAACCTCTACGCCAACTACGCGAAGGGCAACCAGCCGACTCAGGGTTACGCAACGTTCTTCCAGATCACGCCTGCTCAGCAAACGGTGGCCCTAGCCAATGGCATCGCACCGACTGCTCCTGAGGCGAAGGTGGAGAATTACGAGCTTGGCATCAAGCACCGGTCGGACGATGGTCGGTGGTACCTCAACGGGTCTGTCTACTATCTCGATTGGGTGGGACGCCAAGGTGTGCGGACCGTTCAGGTCGACCTGAACGGCGATGGCATCATCCAGACGGGTGCCGCGCCAACAGGCGAGACCTTCAATGCGGTACCTTTCGCGGCGGGCGACAGCAATACCAAGGGCATCGAAATCGACGGCGCGTTCGCGTTCACCGACTACCTCACTATTGGAGGCAGTGCGAGTTACGCCGATACCAAAATCACGAAAGCGCTGAACGAAACACTGCCGCTGCGTTTCTTCGGCCTGACGGATGCCAAAGGTTTCGAGTTCGGCCAGGTCGCCCCGTTCACGGGGGCTGTCTACGCCACTTACGAAGCGCCGATGGCCGGTGATCGCAGCTGGTTCGTGCGCAGCGACCTCACGTATCGCGACCGCATGTGGGACAGCATTGCAAACCTCGCCTACGTGCCGACCCAAGTCCGCGTGGACCTGCGCGGCGGACTGCGGGCCGACAACTGGGATCTGACGGTGTTCGTGAAAAATCTGTTTAACGATAAAACACTCGAGTCGTCTCGTTACCAGAGCGACAGCGCGACCGATCCCTTCTTCTTCCAACTCGCCGCCTCGGAGGCTGTGCTGCCGAACAAACGACAGGGCGGCATCACGGTGACTTACCGCTTCTGATAGATCCCTCCCATGTCAGCAGGCGGGAAGCTTCTCAGGATATCGCTCGCCGCACTCCACGGCGGGCGATATCCTGGAGGCCTGATGCTGCGTCGATGCCGCGCGAGACAGGGTGCACGCCGATGAAGTTGCTGTGGGTCTTGATGGCTCTCGTTACCTCCGGTTTTTTGACCGCGCCATCAAGCGCCGTCGAAATGCCGCCGGGGATCGCCGATCCGGACAAGGCGATCAAAGATCCCATGTACAGCGACCCCGTCTTTATGTGGCGGCTGACCTCCGTGCCCAAAGACCCTTTCGAACCGGATCCATACTTTTATTGGCCGGCCGGCGTCGTCCATGGTGCGCCGCAGCCGATGAAGTCGGCGAAAGGTCGAACCACCATCCCCAAGGCTGCCCTTGAGACGGCGGCCGACTGGGCGGTCGCGCGTAAGAGCAACGCTCTGATCGTGATCCATAGGGGCGTCGTGCAGCTGGAGCGCTATTGGAACGGCACGGCCCCTGACTCGCTCGTCAACGGCCGCGCCATTTCCCGCAGCGTCACACCGCTGTTGCTGGGCTTTGCCGTGGCCGACGGTAAGCTTTCGCTCGACGATCCGATCGGGCGCTTCATCACCGAATGGGCCGACGACCGCCGCGGTGCCATCACCGTGCGCCAACTGGCGCAGCATGTCTCGGGCCTTGAAGTGGCTCCGACGCTTCCCGTGACGCAAGTGCACGGAAACAAGGATTTGTGCCTGGTGTATTGCGGCGACGTCGTGCGGGCTGCGCTGAACTACGACTATGTGCTTCCGCCCGGAACGCGTTTCGAGGTGGCGCAGGAAAACGTCCAAATTCTAGCCGCCGTCATCGAGCGCGCTATGGGCATGTCTGTTGTAACGCTCTTGTCGGAGCGGGTTTGGAAGCCCATCGGTGCATCTGATGCCGCGTTTCAACTGGACCGACCGGGAGGCGTGGCGCGAACGATGTGCTGCATGCGCGCAACTCCACCGGATTGGGCGCGTCTCGGCCAGCTCATCCTTCAGGACGGTGTTTGGAATGGCCGTCAGATCCTGCCCAAGGGCTGGGTCTCGACCATGGCGACGCCCTCGGCGCGAAATCCGAATTTTGGGCTTGGCCTATGGCTGGGAACGCCCTATGTCGCCAAACGCACCTACTTCGAAGGTCAGCCCGGCGTCATTCCGCAATCGGAACCATACTTGGCCGACGACGTCCGGATCATGGAAGGCGGCGGCTTCCGAACGGTTTTTATCGTGCCGTCGCATGACCTCGTCATCCATCGTCACGGCCCGGCCGATCCTGATTGGGATCATGCCGCGCTCGTCAACATGATCATCCGCGGCTCAGTCCAAAGATGATCCGTATCGGCATCATCGAGCGTTAATGGCGTTCGTTAAATACACATAAGGAGCTCGCTTTGATCGCCCGCCGCACCTTACTCGCCGGGCTTGCCGCATCCGCGGTCGTACCACGCCATGCCTTCGCCATCACGATGTCCCCTGCCGAGCGCCTTGAGACCATGATCCGGATGAGGGGCGATACATCAGGCGGAATCGTGTTCGGCTGGCTCGATGCGGTTCGTTCCACGGTCATCGACGGGGAAATTCGCCCGATGTGTCGCATGGTGGCGGCAACGGTCGGCCGGTTCGAGCGTCGCGATGACCAGTTCGAGGCGACGGTGCTTGAAGTCGCCTACTACCTTGATCCGAAAACCAACGTTCCGCTCAAGACATTCCGGTTTCCCGGGGCTGCCCAGGATGTCACCGTGCCGAAGTACCGCACTGGTCCCGTTAAAGTGCGCTACGGCATTGATTTCAGCGAATGGGAGGAACACACGCCGGGCGAACCCGGCAAGGCCACCGCGGCCTTCGCACCCAAATCCTCCGTTCACCTCGAACGTAACGTCGGTTTTCCCACGGTCGAGGACGGCAACCTTTTTCTGCGCTCGGATGAATACGGTAGGGTTTACCCCGACAAGTCCAAGCCGCCGACCGTGTTTTATCGCGAGTGGATGATTTGGCAGTCGCAGGCCGATGCTCTGCTGAAGTCCCAGGCGACCAATGTGCCCGCCACGTTCGCATATTCGGCGCTGTCGAGTTGGCGTCCATGGATGCAGATGGGCGACGTCAAGGGGCATACCGCTGAAAACGGACACGGCGCGAAGGCCGGGTCCCTCGAAGAAGTGCCGTTGATGTTGCGTGAGCTGATCAAGTTGCAAGACCCCGACGTGCTCGCCAATCCGGCGCGCGCCCTCGGGTCGTGAAGGTCGGGTCGTGAAGGAGAGCGCTATGTTTTCCAGACGTGGATTAGTAAAATCGGCAGTCTCGGCGGCGGGTGCCATGGCAGGCGCACGATCTGTCATGGCGCAGGATCTTGTGTCGCTGTCTCCCCCCGTCAGCCAGGTCAAATCCGACTTTCTCTACTTCGACGATCCGGTGGCCGAATTCCGGGCCCACATGCGCATCGAACGCGACTTGGTGGAGAACCAAGGCTCGACGATTACGTGGTATCACTGGATGGTGTTTATCATTCCGGGCGGCCGTCGGCCCGAGCCGCTGATGCGGTACGAAGGGATCGAGTACAGCTACTTCCGCCACCTCGGCGACAACAACTACCGCATTCACGCCCATAACATCTCCTTCGCGCGTGATCTGAAGACCAACAAATTCACCGATTCCGTGGTCAACCCGATCACCGGCGAGCGTGTGAAGGTGCCCGTTTCTTTGTTGCTGAACGATCCGGGCACCATCGCCAGCCCGATCGGGTTCCGCAACGTCAACGGCGACGGGACGCCGCAAGAGGTGTATCGCCAGTTCCGCATCGAGGATAATCTCATCAAACTCGACAGCATCCGCAGCGCGCCGCCGAACTGGCCTGCGACTCATATCGAGAATTCATGCCAATGGGTCGAGCACGATCTGTTCGCCAACCAGACGATCACATCGCTTCCGGTCCATTTCTGTGGACACTATGCCTTTGAGCACTACTCTTGGCTCAAGATGCCGAAAGGCAAGGGGCACCTATCGGGCTTCTGGGACGGCAAGAAGCTGAATTCCCCGCGTGAAATTCCCCGCGAAATGCTGAATCGGATGGAGCGGGAATACCCGGAACTGCTCGAACCGCGCTGGAGCGAGTTTGACAAGCCGGTGGCTTTCAAGATTTAACAAGGCTGTCCACTTCAAGCGAGGAGCAATGTCCATGCCCGAACGCAACGCTGTAGAGCGGCGCACTCTTCTGACCGCCGGCACGACGATGACGACGCTGTCGGCCGCGGCGGCCCTGATCGGCCCCGGCCGCGCAATGGGCATGGCGCGGCCCGATCAACTCGCATCGCTGCGTGGGCCGACGTTCGACCTGACGACGGGCCGGGGCAACGTCGATGCCTATCTCAAGCTGACGTCCAATCTCGATATGAAGTCCACCCATTACGGCTGGATCGACGGCTACGTCATGGGCGTGGCGCCAGGCGGCGCGGTGAGGGATATTTGCGGTTTTCGCGGGATCGGCTGCAATCGGCTGCTGCCGTACGAGGGCCCCGAGTACGGGTATCGCCGCGTACTGCGTGAGATCGTGTTCTATACCGATCTCAAGACGGGCGAGATTCTCGAGGAAATGGAAAACCCCTTCACCGGCGAGAAGGTGCGCGTGGTGCCGGTCGCCAACGATCCGTTCAACGCGGTGTTCAAGGAGGTGTGGCCCGACCCGCCGGCCTACGGCGGACTGAACAAGGAAAAACGCGAACCCCGGCCGTTTCTCCTCAATTGGCAGATGATCGGCGGCAAGCTGATGATGGAGATTCACGTCCACCTTTATTACCCCAACGCGCTCGATCCCAAGGTTTGGGTGCGCGAGAGTTCCGGTCCGATGAACCGCGTCAGCGAGACCTTCAACTATTCGCTCTCGCTCGACGACTTGCAGAATCCCGAGCTGACCACTATCGAAAGCACCGGCGTGTGGGGGCGGGTGACCCCCTGGCTGCCGTGGATGCTGATGGGGCAGGCCGAGGGCCACTGTCTCTACAACTGCAACTTTGCCTCGGTGAAGCGGCCCGAAGACATGCCCGACCAGCGCATCGTCGAGCACATCGCCAAGAAGTATCCCAAATTTCTCGACGCGCCGACGACATGGGAAGAGCCGTCCTTGTCCTCCCTGGAATGGTACGCCCGCGAGCAGAAACCCGCCTCTCCACGGGACGGAAGCTGATAAATTCACGCCCGCCATGTTGGCGGATGATTCGTGGCGGAAATCCTGACCATTTCGCAAAGGCGCGTTTCAGGCGAGTATCTTTGATCTATCGGCAGATGCCATGGTTACGCGCCGTGCATAGCAACTGAGAGAGAAGGTCAAATGCGCCTCAAATCCATGCTTCTCGGCTCGTGTGCAGTGTTGATCGCGATGACGGCTCCGAATGTCTCGCGTGTTGCCATCGCACAGGCGCAGTCGCCATCGGTGGCGCGAGCCGAGGCGCAAACACAAAAGACAGCCGCACGGCGTGCACCGAACATTCTGGTCATCATGACCGATGACGTCGGTTTTGGCGCAAGCAGCACCTTCGGCGGTCTCGTCGATACGCCGACGTTCGATAAGCTGGCCGAGAACGGCTTGCGCTACAACAATTTCCACACGACAGCGTTGTGCTCACCCACACGCGCGGCGCTTCTCACGGGCCGCAACCCCCACGCCGTAGGCATGGGGAACCTTGTCGATAGCGCCTCTGAAGACGCCGGATACTCGTCCGTGATCCCCAAGAGCGCGGCGACGGCCGCCCGCGTGCTACGCGACAACGGATATCATACCGCTGTGATCGGCAAGTATCACTTGATTCCCAAATGGGAGTTGACGAGCGTCGGCTCGAAGGAGCACTGGCCGACGTCGATGGGTTTCGATCACTTCTATGGCTTTGAGCCGTCATTTACGGATCTGTTTACTCCGCAACTGATCGAGAACACGACTTTCATTAAATCTCCGGCTGAGCCCGACTATCATCTTGAAAGCGATCTGGCCGACAAAGCTATTCAGTGGTTGAGAGAGGTCCGCACCGCTGGCGAGGGCAAGCCCTTCTTTTTGTATTATGCGCCGCCGACCGCCCATGCCCCTTTGCAAGCCCCGCAGGAGTGGCTGGAGAAATACCGCGGCCGCTTCGACGGCGGCTGGGACGCTGCGCGCCGGGAAATATTCGCTCGCCAGAAGAAGTTGGGTGTCGTTCCGCGCGATGCGGTCTTGACGGAAAGAACCGAGGGGATTCCGGCCTGGGATACGCTCGGTGCAGACCAAAAGCGGCTCTATGCCCGGCATATGGAAGTGTTCGCCGCTGCTCTCGCGTTTGCCGATTTTCAGATCGGACGGGTTCTCGATGAACTCAAGGCAAAAGGCGAACTTGACGATACGATCGTAATTTATATCCAGGGCGACAATGGCGCATCATTTGAAGGCGACCGTAATGGACTGGTGAACTACTATAACCGGTTCAACGGATTCACCGAGGACATCAGCTCCGCGCTTGATCGGGTTGATGAGCTTGGCGGCCCCGCCACCGCACCGGCGATCCCGCTGGGCTGGACCAACGCGCTGGGGACGCCATTTCAGTATTGGAAGGGTCGGGCGGATTATTTCGGGGCCGTCAGAAATGGACTGGTGATTTCCTGGCCCAAGGGAATCAAGGCGAAAGATCAGCTTCGAACGCAGTTCCACTCCATCCAGGATATCGTGCCGACCATTTATGACGTGGTTGGCGTCACGCCCCCCGAGCAGGTTGACGGCGTTCAACAACAGCCGATCACCGGCATCAGTATGGCTTATACTTTTGAATCCAGACGAGAAACGTCCAGACGACACAAGCAATACTTTGAAACCAACGGGAACATATCGATCTATAAGGACGGCTGGTGGGCAAACTATAAAGTGGCGCAGGGTGAAAGCCTGACGCCTGATTTGACATCCAAGTCGGAATGGGAACTCTACAACCTTATTGACGATTTTTCACAATCGAAAAACGTCGCCGACGCGAGCCCGGCCAAATTAATGGAGATGAAGGAAGCGTTCCGCGACGAGGCCGTGAAGAACAAGGTTTTTCCGGTCTCGTTATTTCGCAAAATCGGACGCAGGACGATCATGAATCAGCCTGGTCGGTACTTTTTTTACTCAGGAGCGGAGAAATACAGCGATTGGGGCTTTCCGAACATCAAGAGACGGTCCTGGTCAATGACCGCTGAAGTCGACGTGCCATCGGAGGGCGGATCCGGCGTGATTGTCAATCAAGGCGGCCGCTTTGCCGGCTGGGGGCTGATGTTTTTCAGCGGCGTTCCCAAGTTCATCTATAAATATAACGACAGCGAAAATGGACAAATCATACTTGATTCCGGCAGGAAACTTGGTTCCGGCGCTCATAAGATCGAAATTTCAGCGACATACGAAGCCGCGTCTTCCGCGGCGTCTCGAACGACGGGCGGCACGCCTGTCAACGGCGGATTGTCGTTTGTCATGAGCATTGACGGCGAGGTCGTAACCGAAGGCGCGCTCGACGATTCTGTCAGGACTTATTTCCAAGCTCAGGGAGCGGCGATCGGAAAATCAACCGGCAGTGCGTTGACCGAAGACTATGAAGGCGAATTCAATTTCAACGGCGAGATTAGGAACGTCGTCATTGACGTAAAGCCCAACTGAACCGACCGCAATAGCAAGTGCTCCGTTGCGCTAAACCTATTCAAGCTGAGGCCGCATGCCGCAAGCCAGAAAGGCTGGGATGGTCGAAATACCGGGCCGCGAATTCACGATGGGCTCGAATCGGTTTTATCCCGAGGAATCTCCCGCGCGGCGTGTTCAAGTCTCTTCATTCTGGATCGACGAGACGCCCGTGACCAACCGGCAGTTCGCCGAGTTCGTCACGGCAAGCGGATACGTGACCGAAGCAGAGACGCCGCCTGATCCGCGGCAATATCCCGGAATGCACGCATCGATGGCGCGGGCAGGGTCAATTGTTTTCACGCCTCAGCCAGGGCTATCTCTACAAAATCCGATGAGCTGGTGGAGCTTTAAGTTCGGCGCGGATTGGAGGCACCCCGAAGGCGAGGGGAGTTCGATCGACGGATTGCACGATCACCCCGTGGTCCATGTCACTTTTAGCGATGCCCAAGCCTATGCCGAGTGGGCCGGAAAGGAACTGCCCACCGAAGCCCAATGGGAATCCGCGGCAAAAGGCGCTGTCGATGACTGGGAATTTGCCTGGGGACATGACTTGGCTCCTGGCGGGAAAATGATGTGCAATTTTTGGCAGGGACAATTTCCATCCGAAAACCTGGTGTTTGATGGTTTTGAACGGACTTCTCCGGTTCGCACTTTTGCGCCCAATCACTTTGGCGTTTTCGACATGATCGGCAACGTGTGGGAATGGACACGCGACTGGTATGCGGATGCCGGGGAACTGGCGCGACAAAAGGAAGGATGTTGTGTCCCCAAGGATCCGAAGGGCGGAACGGAAGCAGCCGGCCGCTCCCCTCAGTTACATGAACTAGCGCCGCGCAAGGTCTTGAAGGGCGGCTCGCATCTTTGCGCCGAGAATTATTGTCAACGTTACCGTCCAGCGGCGCGGATACCGCAAACGGTCGAGACGTCGACCAGTCACATCGGATTTCGTTGCATTGCTCGGTGACTATCCTGAACACATAAGTGTAGACGTGTCCGCACTAAACCTCGGTTTCGCCGGTCAGGGCCGGACGGACGACCTATTGAAAGCCCGCAGCTGGAGTCAGCGGGCTTTTCGCAATCCGCGCTTAACTCATTCAGCCGCCGTCTGAGGCTTGCGCGCCGCCTCAACGGCGTCGCGGCGCAGCAGGCGCGTCGCGCGCGACATCAACTCCTCGCGCGAGAACTGCACGCCCAGCGGCTTGGCGCATTTGCCGACGAAGACGATGAACTGGTTGAGCGAGTCCGGGATTGGCGCCCAGCGTCCGCTGTTGCGCGTGCTGTTGGTCACCACCTCGAGCTCCTGGACCAGTACGCCGGTCCAGATATGCCCCAGGGTCGTAATGAACCGGTCGAGCACGTCGTCGCGCGAGCGCCGCGAGCGGATGGCCTGAAATTTTTCCTGCCGCGCCGCCGAGGCCGCCAACCGCGCCACATAATTCACGCCCGCCAGCGCTGCGCCCAGGTCTTTTCTGCATTGATTGAGCAGCGTCAGGTAGGGCCGGGCCGTTTCGTATTTCCGCGGCCCCGTGCGCCCGGTCCGCGTGATCAAGGCGCGCGAGGCGCGCATCATCGGATGAAGAAATCCCCGCTCAATGGGCCACGATAGGTGCGGTGCGATGTGATCGCCCGGCATGCCCAGCACGCGTTGCAGGCGCTGTGCGGCTTCGCTGATCAAGCGGAAGCGGGCCAGCACATTGGTTTGATCGGCGTCGGACTCCAGCGCCCGGTCCACCAGAAATTCGCTCAGCGCCGCCGTCAGCAGGCGCGCCAGCGCTTCGTCGCGGGGCAGTTCCATGGTTGTGGTCCGCGACGCATCATCACCCGGAAGGGACTCGCTCACGACGATCGGATCTGTCGGCGGGGGAGTGATGCAACCGGAGATGATGTCGGCGACGTCGGCGGGCGTGAAGCACGGCGGGTCCTGAAAAATCAGGTCCAGTCTGTTGCGGTCCCTGGCCGCGCCGTGTGTGCGAGAGGTCATGGTCGGGCCGCGTCCCAAAGCCGCGTTGTGCGGCTGATGTGGCGCATGGAACGATAGAGCCCGCTTTGGTTGGGTGCGGTGAAGCTTTCGTGAAAGAAAAACGTCAATAAAATTGGGGGCAAGCGCCGCGCTTGTTCAACCCTGTTCGCCGGCGTCCGCGCCGAGCCGGCCGAGATTCGGCGCGGGGTGCTCCAGAAGGCCGGTGATGACCGCCAGCGTTTCGGGGCTGGCCTCGCCGTCTTGCGCCAGGCGTGCAATCCGTTCGCGCAGGGCGGCCAGAAACGAACGTTCACCGCGTGCCGATGTCAGCAGCGCGCCGGCCATGCGCTCGGTGTTCGCGCCGAAGCGCGAGGCTGCGAACCATCCCTGCGCCGCGGCGTCGGGCGTGTCGAGAAGTTCGGTCAATGCGGCGAAATTCATGGCGTCCAGGTCCGCCAGCGCCGGGGCGAGTTCTTCCTGCAGCGCGGCGCGTTGGGCCTCGCCGTTCGCCGCAGCACTCAGCCCCGCGACGATGGTGCGTGCATAACGGTCGGCTTCCGCGAGTGCTGCGATCCGTGCGGTGGCGACGTCGGCGGTGACGGCGTGCGCGGGCGCAAGCGGGCGGTACAGACCGCGCTCTTGAAGGTGACCGCGAATCAAGGCGCGCGCCGTGGCCAGCAGCGGGCTCGCGGCCTCATGAACCGCGCCGGGGTGGACCGAGGTCAGCCGGATGTCGGCGGGTTTGGCCTGGACGGACCCCGCAGCAAGAAGAATAGCACCGATGATGATGAATGAACGCATGGTTGCGGTTCCGTGACTGCGGGACTTCTTTCACGGACCGCGGGGTGGGCTCAAGCGGGCAAAGCCCATCCGGCGCAAACTTCATCAAACTGTCACCGAACAAAAACGCCGCCTTCCGGGGGAAGGCGGCGTTCGTGTGCCGACGGATTGTCAGAGGAGGGGGCTTACTTTCCGCTCTCGATGGAGGCGATGCCTTTGTTGGCGATGGACTTCACCCGCACACCCTTGAGGTTGCGCTCATCGGTGCCCACGGCCACCACCGGGTTGCTGTTGAGGCTCAAGACTTTGCGGTAAAGCTCGGCGGCTTCGCCGTCGCGGCCCTGGCGCTGCAGGACATAGGCCAGGTTCACCAGGCGCATGGGGTCTTCCGGGCTGGCGGCCAGTTCAGCGCGCAATTGTGTCTCGGCCTTGGCCCAATTGCCCGTTTCGATGGCGGAGTAGGCGAGGTCGCTGGCATCGCCCTTCGGGGCCTCGGCGTATGCGGCCATCGGCAACCCGGTGATCAATGCGGCTAAACCCAAGGCCCGAATCGTTTTTTGCATCGACGTTCTCCCAATTAACCGCTGTTTGTGTTTCCAAATTATGACAGCTGGATGAATTTTAGGAAAATTCTCACTTTGGTAAAGTGCAATTATTGCATGGGGTTATGTGACAGTCGGCGTTTTTGCCGCCTCAGCGACTGTCACAATTCTCACGATTCCAAGCAAACCGCGCCTCAGCACCCCGTCATGGCGCGTGCGTGACCGGCGGCGGCGATAATCAATCGATACTTAAGATCACCCGTCTTGGCGCTGCCAAGCGCGAGTTGACGGGATGTTTGAGTCGGCTCACGGCGAAAGCGATTCGTTGCGGCGCAAAAAAGCGACTCGAAAACTCAGGTCATTGTCACCGAACTGTCATTCAGATGACACCGCGCTGACTTCTTTCAGCGGGTAAACGGTTGCTCCTTGGTCGCGAGGGGGAGCGACAGTTTCCCCCCGCATTACGTCTCGCCTGCTCGACGAAAGGGTTGACATGTCCTACCGCGCCACGCCGTCCCGTATTCTCCTCGCATTCTGCTCCGCGCTCGCGCTTGCCGCCTGCAGCGAAGCCAACGTGACCTCGCCCGGCGGATCGGGCCAGGTGGACGGAGGTTCCGGCGGCGGAACAGGCGGAACCGGAGGTGGCACCGGCGGACAGACAGGAACCTGCCCCACGGGCACCACGGCCACCACCTCGGTCGGCAACAACACCACCTGCGCCATCTCGGGCGTGATCGGCCAGAACCTGACGCTGACCAGCGGCGTGATTTATCAGCTCAACGGGCGAGTCGAAGTCGGCAGCGACGTCGGCGGCGACGGCAACCGCGCCGGCGGCCAAGTCGTCACCTTGACCATCCAGCCCGGCGTACGCGTGTTCGGCAACTCAGGTGCCGACTTCATCCAAGTCAACCGTGGTTCGCGCATCGTTGCCAACGGCACCTCGACCCTGCCGATCACCTTCACCAGCCGCCAGGACATCCTGGGCCAGGCCACCGCGACGTCGCGCGGCCAGTGGGGCGGGCTCATCATCAACGGTCGCGCACCCATCAATTCTTGCCCCGGCCCCGGCGGCGTCGTCACCTGCGAAGCGCAGGTCGAAGGCTCCACGGGCTTCTACGGCGGCGCGGACGTAAACGACAACTCCGGCATCCTGCGCTACGTGGTGGTGAAGCACTCCGGCTTTGAAGTCAGCCCCAACAACGAGCTCAACGGTATCACCTTCGCCGGCGTCGGCGCGGGCACCACGGCTGAGTTCATCCAGGTCCACAACAGCTCCGACGACGGCATTGAGTGGTTCGGCGGAACCGTCAACGTGCGCAATGTCGTCATGACCGGCGTCAGCGACGACTCGCTCGATTGGGCGTCGGGCTGGCGCGGCAATCTTCAATACGCGCTGGTGATCCAAGCCAGCGACGAGGGCGACACCATGGTCGAGGCAGACAACCTGCCCACCGACCAGACCAAGACGCCGCTGACGGCGCCGAACGTCGCCAACTTCACCTTCATCGGCCGTCCTAACCGCGGTACAGGCATCCTGCAGCGCGTCGGCGTCGGCGGCCGCTTCGTCAACGGCGTGGTGACCGGATCACCGCGCTGTCTGGACATCGACGATGCCTCCACCATCGCGGCCGCTCCGCGCTATGACTCCGTGAAGCTGGACTGCACCACCAACTTCACCGTCGACACCAACGTCGATGCCACCGCGGTGGCCGCGCGCTTCAACGCCGGCACCAACAACACGCTAGGCAACAGCTCGTTGGTCAACACCTACTTCCCCGGCCCGCAGGAACAGGGCATGGCGACGTTCAACGCCACGACGCTTAGCGGCTTCTTCCAGGCCGCGCCGTACGTCGGCGCGTTCTCGCCCGCCGAAACGGCCAGCAGCAATTGGGCCTTCGGCTGGACCTTCGGCGTGTTTGCGCCTCCGGCGTGTCCGGCGGGCACCACCCAAGTCGGCATTTTGACCGGCTTGAACCGCTGTGAATTGCGCGGTGTGTACGTCAACGATCTCACCTTGACGGCCGGCAACATCTATCAGCTCACCGGACGGGTCGAAATCGGCGCGGATGTGGGCGGCGACGGCCTTCGGGCCGGCGGCGACCCCGCCAACCTGACCATCGACGCCGGCGTGACGGTGTTCGGCAACTCAGGCGCGGACTTCATCCAGGTCAACCGCGGCTCGAAGATCTTCGCCAACGGCACGTCCACCCAGCCGGTGATCTTCACCGCGCTTGCCGACGTCAACAACACTGCCGCGCCGACCGGTCGCGGTTTGTGGGGCGGCGTGATCATCAACGGACGCGCGCCGATCAATTCCTGCCCCGGGCCTGGCGGTCTCGCGACGTGCGAAGCGCAGGTCGAGGGCTCATCGGGCTTCTACGGTGGCGCGTTGGCCAACGACAGCAGCGGGCGCTTGAACTACGTGCAGATCAAGCACTCGGGCTTTGAAGTGACGCCGAACAACGAACTGAACGGCATTACGCTGGCCGGCGTCGGCAACGGCACCGTCATCGACTTCCTTCAGGTGCACAACAGCTCCGACGACGGTATTGAATGGTTCGGCGGAACCGTGAATGCCAAGCACGTCGTGCTGACGGGCATCAGCGACGACTCGCTTGATTGGGCGTCGGGCTGGCGCGGCAACCTCCAGTTCGCGCTGGTCGTGCAGGCCAGCGACGAAGGCGACCGCATCGTCGAGGCCGACAACCTGCCCACCGACCAGACCAAGACGCCGCTGACGGCCCCGAACGTTTCGAACTTCACGTTCGTCGGCCTGCCCAACCGCTCGGCCGCGATCTTACAGCGCGTCGGCGTCGGCGGCCGCTTCATCAACGGCGTGGTCACCGGTTCACCGCAGTGCCTGGACATCGACGATGCGTCGACCGTGGCCGCAGGCCCTCGGTACGACTCGGTGATCTTCAACTGCGCCACCGCGCCGTTCGTCAATGACACCAACGTCGACGGTGCGGCCATCGCGAACATCTTCAACGCCGGCACCAACAACTCCACCAACGTGGCCACCACGTTGACCGGCACGTTCATCAACGGTGCGACCGAGAATGGCCGCACCGTGTTGAACCCGTCCACACTCGACGCGTTCTTCACCCCCGTCACCTACATCGGCGCGGTACAGAATGCGGGTGACACGTGGTGGCAGGGTTGGACCTGCGGTTTGGGCTCGCCCACGCCGGCGTGCTGAGGCCAAGACCGTCGCGCCGGGCGGTTCATTCCGCCCGGCCGTTCAAGTTGCGCTAGGGGATGATGCCCGTCCGGGCATGAGAACGAGGTATGGTGATGAAAAGATACGGTAAATGGGTCGTGGGCGCGTTGTTGTCTTCGACCGCTCTGACGGGCGCATACGCGCAAGAACAAGAAGCTGCGCCGCAGGACGTCGAAGAGGTCGTGGTGCGCGGCCGCTTCATTCCCGAGCCCAAGCGCGAAACCTCGGAAATTTCCAGCTTCCTCAGCGAAGTCGACTTCAAGCGTCAGGGCGACAGCAACATTGCGCTCTCGCTGCGCCGCGTGACGGGCTTGAGCCTCGTCGGCGGCAAGTTCATCTACGTGCGCGGCCTGGGCGAGCGATATTCCAGCGCCACGCTCAACGGCTCGCCCTTGCCCAGCCCCGAGCCCTTGCGGCGCGTGGTCCCGCTGGACCTGTTCCCGACCTCGGTGCTGGCCAGCGCCTCGGCGCAAAAGACGTTCTCGCCGCAGTATTCCGCCGAGTTCGGCGGCGGTGCGGTTGAGATCAAAACCAAGGCCGCGCCAGACAGCGAGTTTTTTGAAGTCGGCGTTTCGGGCAGCATGAACACCGAGACCAGCTTCCGTGACGGCCTGCAATACGACGGCGGTTCGCGCGACTGGTCGTCGTTCGACAGCGGAATCCGTAAAATTCCCTCGGCGCTGCAGTCGGCCATCGACTCCGGCAGACGCCTCAACGCCAGCAATTTCACAGGGGCCGAACTGCAGACCATCGGCCGCAGCTTCGCCAATTCCGAGCTTTGGGTGCTGTTTGACGGCACTGTGCCGGGCGATTTCGCCCTTGACCTGACCTACGGCAACCGCTGGGACATCGGCGATGCCAGCTACGGCCTGATCACCTCGGCCGGCTACGACAACAGTTGGCAGACGAAAAAGGGCCTGAAGCAGGATGGCCGCCTCGGCGTCGGCCAGACCCTGGTGCTCGGCAACGACTTTGAATTCATCAGCACTCAAAACGACGTGCGCCTGCACGCCCTGTTGGGCCTGGGCGCGGAGTTCGAGAGCGCGGAAGTCAAGCTGACCAGCATGTACATCCGCAATACTTCGAAGGAAGCCCGCCGCGAATCCGGCTTTAACGCCTCCCAGGGCGCCGACGTGGTGCGCGACAGCCTGGAGTGGATCGAACGCGGTTTGTGGACCAATCAGATCGAGGGCACGGCTGATTTCAGCGACAGCCTCGAGGCCGCCTTCCGCGGCTCGTACTCCAAGGCCGACCGCGATTCGCCCTATGAACGCTCGGTGCAGTACCGCGACTTCAACCTCGACGGCGTGATCGAGTACGATGATCAGCAGGGCCGTAACCTGACCCGTTTCAGCAAGATCGAAGACACGGTCAAGAGCATCGGCACCGATCTGACCTACATGGTCGGCGGGCGCTCCGACTACACCTTCAAGGCCGGCTACGCCTACACCGACACAGGCCGCGATTCCGGCCAGCGCGATTACCGCCTGCTGGAACTCGGCGGCCCGCTGCCCGAGGACCTGAAGACCAAGCGCATCGACTTCATCTTCGCCCAGCAGAACATCAACCCCAGCCGCCTGGTGATCTCCGAGGTGACCGGCGCGGCTGCGCCGCCCGCCTACCGCGGCGACCTGACCGTTCACGGCGCTTACGTCGGCTCGGATTTGCGCCTGGGCGACTTCCTGCGCGCAGCCGTCGGCGGACGCTACGAGGATGGCGAGCAACTCGTCGATACCTTCGATTTCTACAGCCCCAACACGGCGGTCGAGACCCGCATCCAGAAAGATTACTGGCTGCCCGCCGCGACACTGACCTGGAACTTCGCCGACAACATGCAGCTACGTTTCGGCGGCTCGAAGACCATCGCGCGCCCGCAGTTCCGCGAACTGGCCCCGGCCGAGTTCATCGACGTCGACACCGACCGCAGCTTCGTCGGCAATCCGTTCCTGCAGAACACCGACCTGACCAACTACGACGCCCGTTGGGAGTGGTACTTCGACAAGGATCAATTCTTCACCGTCGGCGCATTCTATAAGACTATCAAAAACCCCATCGAAGAGACCATCAACGAGGCCGGCGACAACCTGCAGACCACGTTCCAGAACGTGCCGCGCGCGCGTCTGTACGGCGGCGAGTTCGAGTTCAAATACAACTTCGATGCGCCGTTCGACATGGCGTGGATGAAGACCAAGACGTTCTTCACCGCGGTCAACTACACCTACAGCGACTCCAAGATCAAAGTGCGCGCCGGCGACACGGTGGTGCGCTCCAACGGAACGGTTTTGCCGGCTTCCTTCGTCATCCGCGACGGCCGGGCCCTGCAGGGCCAGTCCGACCACTTGGCCAACTTCCAGATCGGCTACGAGGACGACGAAGCGGCGTCGGCCGCGACTCTGTTGGTGAACTATGCCAGCAAGCGCATCCGCGCCAGTGCCGCGCAGACGTTGCCCGAGATTATTGAATCTCCGCCGATTACGCTCGACTTCACCTACAGCCGCAGCTTCGACATGTGGGGCGGCGAGTACGAGTTCGGCTTCAAAGCGGAAAACCTGATGGGCGACAACTACAAAGCCGTCCAGTCGCTCAATCGTTCGGTCGTCAACGTCGACAAATACGATCTGGGGCGCTCGTTCTCGGTCAGCGTGAAGGCGAAGTTCTAACAGTGGCGCATCGGACGGATGTGCGGTGTCACAATACCGCAATAATTCCGTCACCATACTGAGACTGAACTGACGCATAACTCTCGCAAGGCAAATCCAGCGTCGCGACTCGTTCCGGCGTTGCTTTGCGGCAAAAAGGCCAGGGTTGCATGCGCCATCCGTTCACCTCGATCCTCAATCGCGCCGCCCCGCTGTGGGACGCCGGTGCGCGCCAGATCGCGGCGGTGAAGGACACGCGCCTGGGCGCGGTGGCGCTCTCGACGCGCGGTGCGGTAACGGCCTTGGAAATCCTGCTGGTCGTCGCCTGCGCTCATCAGATCTCGCAGCTTTTCTGGGTGCTGGCCACACCCAACGCCGTCGACGCGGCGCAGCCCGCATTGCAAACCAACGGCGCGCGGCCCGCGCAACTTCCGGCCAACTTGGCGTTGACGCGCGTCGATCTGTTCAAGCCGCTGGACGGGGGCATCGTTGCAGCGTCCGTCACAGCCGCGCCCGCCACCGCCCTGAACCTTCAATTGTTCGGCATCCGCGCGGGCAAGGCTGACGGCCAAGGCAGCGCTATCATCCGCCGCCCCGACAACACTCAGGACGTCTTCTTTCCGGGCCAGGAGATCATCGGCGGCGTGACGCTGGAACAGATCCGCCCCGATCACGTCGTCATCCGGCGCATGGGTGTCATCGAAGGCCTTTATCTCGACCCCGTGCGTGCCCAGGCTCCGCCGCCGCCCATCGCGCAGGCCCAAGCCACGACCGAAGGCGATGAGATTCCCCGTCGGAGGATTTCTGCCACGCCGAGTGAACTGTTCGCTGCCATTAAAGCCGCACCCAGCCGTACCGCGTCGGGTGCTGCGGGCCTGCGCCTGCAGCCGGGCGGTGACGTGGGCCTGTTCGAGGACGCGGGCTTCGCGCCCGGCGACGTGCTGCTGGCGGTGAACGGGCAGAGCGTCGGCGATGCGACGCGCATGCCCGGTGTCGTCGGCGCCTTAGCCTCGGCGCGCAGCTTCACCGTCCAGTTCGACCGCGGCGGCCGGATGATCGCCCAACAGTTGATCGTCGATCGTTAGGCGGCACCAGTCATGAACCTTCGTCTGATCCGCGTTTTAATGCTGTGTCTTGGCCTGACGGGCCTTGGGATCGCCTCGGGCACCGCCCAGGACACCCAGACCCTCAATATGCGCGAGGCCGACATCCGCGCCTTCATCAACGACGTGTCGATGATGACCGGGCGCACCTTCATCGTCGATCCGCGTGTCCAGGGCAAAGTCACGGTGATCTCGCAGCAGGCGCTGTCGCGCGAGGATGTGTTCGAGGTGTTCCTCGCCACGCTGCGTGTTAACGGCTTCACCGCCCTGCCCACCGCGCGCGGGGCCTACCGCATCGTGCCCGAGGACGCCGCCGCCCAGGACGCCTCGCCCGCGCCGACCAAGTCGGGTCCCGACGATCAGCTGGTCACTGAGGTCATCGCGCTGCGCTATACCGACGTCAACACGGCTTTGCAGATGGTCCAGCCCATCGTCAACAAGCAGGGCCGCGCCATCAGTACGCGCGGCAGCAACGCGCTGGTCATCGTCGATTACGCCTCCAACGTGCAGCGCGTGCGCGAGGTGTTGGCGCAGATCGACCGCGACCCCACCGTCATGCGCACCGTCACGTTGCAAAACACCGCCGCACCCGACATGGCGCGCGCTCTGGTGGGCTTGCTCAAGACCGAGGGCGACGGCGAGGGGGCCATGTCGCATTTCTCCGCCGTGCCGGTGGAGGGCACCAATCTCTTGATGATCCGCGCCCGGCCCGACCTGATGAACCGGCTGCTGCCGATCGTTTCCGAGCTCGACAACCGCGTCGCCGAAACCAGCGACACCAAAGTGATCTATCTCAAGCACGCCGCCGCCGAGGAGATCATGCCGATCTTGGAACGCATCAGTTCGTCCATGACGCGCGGGGCCGACGGACAACCCACGGCCGGCACGGCGCGCGCCAACATCGGCGTACATGCGGGCACCAACGCGCTGATCATCAGCGCGCCGCAGGACGTGCAGCGCCAGATGGCCGACGTCATCCAGCAGCTCGACATCGCACGCGCTCAGGTGCTGGTGGAGGCCATCATCGTCGAGGTGTCCGACACCGTGGCGCGCCAGTTGGGCCTGCAGTACGTGCTGGCGGGCGGCAACGGCAGCTCGATTCCCTTCACTGTCACCAATTTCCCCAACACCGCCCCCAACATTCTGGCCGCCACCGGCGCGGTGGTCATCGACCGCGAGACCCAAGGCTCGGACAGCGACGGTTTGCAGGATCTTCAGGCATTGGCCGTGGACTCGCTGCTCGGCCTGCAAGGGTTGGGCTTAGGACTCGCCGGCCAGTCGAACGACGGCACCATCTTCGGCGTCATTTTAAATGCGCTGCAAAGCGACACCGGCTCGAACGTGCTGTCCACGCCGTCGATCATGACCATGGACAACCAGCCCGCGTCCATTCTCGTCGGCCAGGAAATCCCCATCACCACCGGCGAGGCGCTGAGCAGCGCCAACACCAACCCGTTCCGCACTATCGAGCGCAAAGACGTTGGCATCAAGTTGGAGGTGCGGCCCCAGATCAACGAGGGCGATGCGATCAAGCTGTTCATCCGCCAGGAAGTTTCCAGCATCTTCCGGCCCGTCTCGGCCGCCTCCAGCGACCTCATCACCAATAAGCGCGAAGTCGAGACCACCGTGATGGTCAACGACGGCCAGATCATCGTGCTCGGCGGTCTGATCGAGGAGGGCGATCAGGTCTCGCTCGACAAGGTGCCGATCCTGGGCGATATCCCGATTCTCGGCCGCGCCTTCCAAAGCGAGGGCAAATCCAAACGGCGCACCAATCTCATGGTGTTCATGCGCCCGGCCATCGTGCGTAACAACGCCGACCTACGCGCCGTGACCCAGCGTAAATTCGACTTTATGCAAGGCAAGCAGGTGCAGACCGCGCCGTCGGGCGAGTCCAGCCTCGATCGGTTGATGAAGGATTACATCGGCCGGGCCGCCGGGCCTGCACCCGCTATCGCAGCGCCGACCAACCCCTAAGCCGCCGCCATGGCCGAAGCCTCAGCGTCCGCCATCGCCTATACCTTCGCCCGTGAACGCGGCGTGCTGGCCTTGAGCCATGACGCTGAAGGTGTGCGTCTCGGTGCGCGCCCGGACGTGACGGCCTCGGCCTTACTGGAGGCGCGCCGCGTACTCGGCCGGACCTTGAGCGTCGAAACCCTCGCGCCGTCGGAGTTCGACCGGAAGCTGGCCGAGGTTTACGCCATCGGCGCCATCGGCGCGCAGGCGGTCGAGGACGACCTACGCCAGGATGAGTCGCTCGATCAGGTCTTGCGCGGCATCCCGACCTCGACCGATTTGCTGGAGGTGGAGGACGAAGCCCCCATCATCCGGCTCATCAACGGCCTGATCGCCGAGGCGATCAAGGTGCGCGCCTCGGACATCCACATCGAGCCCTACGAGACCAAGCTTTCGGTGCGGCTGCGCATCGACGGCGTGCTGCAGGAGGTCGTGAAGCTTTCGCGCCGCGCCGCGCCGCTTTTGGTGTCTCGAATTAAAGTCATGGCGCGGCTCGACATCGCCGAAAAGCGATTGCCGCAGGACGGGCGTATTTCGTTGTCCATCGCCGGCAAGGCCGTGGACGTGCGCGTCTCCACCTTGCCCGCGCAATACGGCGAGCGCGTCGTCATGCGTCTGCTCGACAAGGGCCACGGCCAGCTCGACCTCGGCGGGCTGGGCATGAGCGCGGAGGTGCTGGCCGGCTACCGCCGCGCGCTCATGCAGCCCAACGGCATCATCCTGGTCACCGGCCCCACCGGCTCGGGCAAGACCACGACATTGTACGCGGGCCTGTCCACGCTCAACGACAAGACGCGCAACATCCTCACCGTCGAAGACCCTGTGGAATACGCGCTCGACGGTGTCGGTCAAACTCAGGTCAACGCCAAAGTCGGCCTGACCTTCGCCGCGGGCCTGCGCGCCATTCTGCGCCAGGACCCCGACGTGGTCATGGTCGGTGAAATCCGCGACCCCGAGACCGCGCAGATCGCCGTGCAGGCCAGCCTGACCGGGCATCTGGTGCTCTCGACCGTGCATACCAACGACGCCGTCAGCGCCGTCACGCGTCTGCGCGACGTGGGCATCGAGCCGTTTTTGCTGGCCTCGACCGTCAAGGCGATCATCGCCCAACGGCTGGTGCGCCGCCTGTGCCCGGCGTGCAAGGCCGTTCATACCCCCAGCGCCGCCGAGCGTGCGCTGATGGGCGCGGCCGGGGAGAGCGTAAAGACCATCTGTCGCCCCGTGGGTTGCGCTGCGTGCAAGAACCAGGGTTATACCGAACGCATCGGCATCTATGAACTGGTGACGGTGAGCGACGAGTTGCGCCGTCTGATTCACGACGATGCCGCCGAGCACACGCTTACCGATGTTGCCTTCCGCGACACTGCGACGCTGACACAGAACGCCATGGCCCATGTCGCCGCCGGTGTAACGTCGCTGGAAGAGGTGCTGCGGGTCTGCCGCCGCGAGGGAGCGGATCATGGCGGCGTTTGAATACGAAGCCCTCGATGCCCTGGGGCGCACCCGAAAGGGCGTGGTGACGGCCGAGACGCCGCGCATGGCCCGGCGCGAGCTGCGTCAGAACCGCCTGGTGCCGGTACGCGTTACTCCGGCCGCCGACAGCGGCCAGGGCATTGCCTCGCGCTTGCCGCGCCTGTTCGCACCGCGCATCAGTGCATCCGACATCATGCTGGTTACGCGCCAACTCGCCACCATGATCTCGGCGGCCGCACCGGTGGAGGAAGCCTTGCATGCGGTTGCATTGCAGGCCGAGAACAAGGCGTTGCAGGGCGTTCTGTTCGCCGTGCGTGCATCCGTCACCGAAGGATCGAAGCTGTCGGAGGCCTTGGCGCGCCACCCAGGTGCGTTCTCTTCTTTATATGTCTCGCTGGTGGGCGCAGGCGAGATGTCGGGCGCGTTGGGCCCCATCCTTGAGCGCCTGGCCGATCACCTGGAACGCACCAACCGCATGCGCGCCAAGGTGACCATCGCGTTGGTCTATCCCTCGGTGCTGGCCGCCGTGGCCGGGTTTGTGGTGCTGGTGCTGCTGATGTTCGTGGTGCCCAAGGTGGTCGAGCAATTCGACAGCTTGGGCCAGGAATTGCCTCTGCTGACCAAGGCCTTGATCGCCGTCTCGGGTGCGCTCACCGATTATGGGCTTCTGGCCCTTGTCACGTTGATTGCCGCCGGATTTTTTTTCCGCCGCCGGCTTCGCCAGCCCGATGTGCGGCGGCACTTTGACAACGCTATTTTGCGTCTGCCGGTATTGGGCAGGGTGGTGCGGCAGCATCAGGTGGCGCGGCTTGCGCGCACGCTGGGCACGCTGTTCGCCGCCGGAATTCCCGCACTCGACGCGCTGGCCGCAGCACGCGCGACGCTGACAAACACCGTGCTGGCCGACGGCGTGTCGTCCGTCATCGCTGCGGTGCGCGAGGGTGCCGGGCTGTCGGCGGCACTGCGTCAATCGAAGGTCTTTCCACCGGTCGTGGCCACTATGGTCGCGGGTGGCGAGAATAGCGGGCGGCTCGACGCTATGCTCGATAAGGCCGCCGAGCAGCTTGAACGCGAGTTCGAGTCCGTCACCGCGCTCGCCGTGGGCCTGCTCGAACCGGGCATCATCGTTGTCATGGGCGGCATCGTCGCCCTGATCGTCATGGCGATCTTGATGCCGATCTTCCAACTCAACACCCTGGCCTTGATGTGACCGCCATGATTTTGCTCTCCCGCCGCCAACGCGGCTTCACATTGATCGAGCTGATGGTGGTGATCGTCATCATCGGGTTGCTGTCCACCTTCGTCATCCTCAACGTGCTGCCCAGTCAGGACAAGGCGATGGTGGAGAAGGTGCGCGCCGACGTGGCGCTGCTGGAGCAGGCGGTCGAGATGTACCGTCTCGATAATCTTGTTTATCCCACCACCGAGCAGGGCCTGGAGGCGCTGACCAAGCGCCCCGAGGGCTTGGCGCGCCCCGAGCGCTACCGTTCAGATGGTTACGTGAAACGCCTGCCGCCGGACCCGTGGGGCAACGCCTATCAATATGTCCAACCCGGCGAGCACGGCGTCTTTGATGTGTATTCTTTGGGCGCCAACGGCCGCATCGGCGGCGAGGGACTCGATGCCGACATCGGCAACTGGAAATAACTCCGCCGCGCGCGGCTTCACGCTCGTCGAGCTTATGGTGTGCATCGCCATCCTCGGCCTGCTGTCGGCCGCCGTGGTGACGACACTGCCGTGGAGCGTCGGCGCTGCCCAAACCGAAGCGCGGCGCTTTCTGGCGCGCGTAACGTTGGCCGCGCAGGACAGCGTCATTGACGGCGCACCGCGCGGCGTGACGGTGGACGGGCAAGGTTACCGCTTTTTTCGGTACCGCCGCGGCCAATGGACGCCGATCGAGGGCCGCGCGGAACTGGCTCCGGCGCGGTGGGAAAAGGACGTGAAGGTGTCCGGCCACGCGGCCGTAGAGGCCAATGACGTCATCAAACCCGGTGTGGTGTTCAACCCGACCGGACTCGCCACGCCGTTCTCCGTCGATTTCACCGACGCGGCGGGTCGCCACACCGTAACCGGCGTCGCGACGGGCGACTTCGCACTGGTGTCGCATGACAATTAGGCGCCACCACGCCTCTCGCGGTTTCACGTTGGTCGAGGTGCTCGCCGCCATGGCACTGATCGCGCTGGCCGCTTTGGCGATGATGAAGACAATCACTGAAAGCGCGCGTGCCACCGGGTTGGTGCGCGAACGCCTGCTGGCTGAGATCGTGGCGGAAAATCGCCTGATCGAAACCCTCGCCGCACCCCGCGCGCAAGATCTGGGCGTGACCACGGGGCAGGTGAGTATGGCCGGGCAGGACTGGCTCTGGACGCAGACGACCGCGCCCACTTCGGATGCCGCCGTAGCGCGCATCGAGGTTGCCGTGACGGCCGCCGAGGGTGGGCCCGAGTTGGCCGCTCTGACGGCGTTTCGAGGTACGCCATGACGCCGGCCGCGCGGGGCTTTACGCTGATTGAAGTGTTGGTCGCCATGGCGGTGTTCGCGCTGGTGGCGCTGATGACCGCCGGGCTAGCGTCATCGGCCCTGAGCGCGCGCAGCGAACTGGACGTCGCCGACGAGCGCTTACGTAAACTTCAAACGGCGCGCGCGCTGATGAAGGCCGACATCGGGCAGATCGTCTGGCGTCCGGCGCGCGATGCCTTCGGCGGAAGCGGCCGCAGCGGCTTTATCGGCGGCGCCACGGGCGATACCGAGCCGCTGTTGGCCTTCGTACGCGGCGGTTGGACCAACACCGGCGGCGAGGCGCGGCCCTCGCTGCAATACGTGGAATACGCCGTCGTGGGCGAGGCCCTGGTCCGCCGTACGCGCGCCGCGCTCGACCCGACGCCCAATACGCCCACGGAAGAACTGACCTTGCTGGCACCGGTCATCGACGCGGGGGTGTCTTTTCTGACGGGCGAGACATGGCAACCGCTGTGGCGGGCGGGGCAGGCCTCCAATGCGGTGTTGCCAGACGCCGTGGCTTTGGAGCTGACGTTGGAAGGTCTTGGCGAGGTCCGCCAAGTGTTCGCCACGCCATGAGCCTGTTGCTCAACCGCCATAAGAACGAAAAAGGCGCGGCGTTGCTCACCGCGCTGATGCTGATCGTGGTGTTGGCGGGCGTGATCGTCGCCGTGCTCGACGATATCCGCTTCGCTGTGCGCCGCACGGTCAACATGCACTTGCATGACCAAGCCCTGTGGTATGCCAGGGGCGCGGAGGACCTGGGCCGCCAGGTTATCCGGCGCAGCTGGCAGGCCCAGCCCGCGCGCAGTACGCTGAACGATCCCTGGTCGCGGGACGGCGTGCGTTTTCCCATCGACGGCGGCGTGATCTCCGGGCGAATCCGCGATGGCGGCAACTGCTTCAACCTCAACAGCGTCGTGGCGCGTGACGCGCGCGGGCGCTGGACGGCACGGCCCGAGGGCATGGAACAGTTCACGCGGCTGCTGACGGCGCTACAGATCAACACAACCGACGCCGAGGCTCTGGCCGCCGCCGCCGCCGACTGGATCGACAGCGACGGCGCGGCTTTACCCGGCGGTGCTGAGGATTCCGACTACATGCGCCGCGAACCGCCCTATCGGACCGCGGGCGTGTTGATGGCCGACGCGACGGAATTGCGCACACTGCGCGGCGTGACGGAGAAAATTTACGCTGCTCTGCGCCCCTTCGTCTGCGCGCTGCCCACAGCCAATGCATCGATCTTGAACGTCAACACGCTGTCACCTGATCAGGCGCCGTTGCTGGTGATGATCGCGGCCCCCGGGTTGACGCTGAACGACGCCCGGCGCGCTATCGAAGCGCGGCCCTTGTCGGGCTACGTCAATACCGATGCATTCTGGGCGCGGGAGGAGCTGGCGGCCTTCAAACCGGCCGATGATTCGGCCCGTCAGCTCGCCGTGGTCACGCGCTATTATCTGCTGGAAACCGAGGTCGCCTATCACGACGCGGAGATCATCACAGGCTCGCTTGTCGAGCTGGACGCGGCGGGCAACACAACCTTGCTGACCCGGCGCATCGGTGGCTTTGAATGACCCGTCGCCGCATCATTATGCTCTCCGACGACGACGCGGCGCTGACGGGCGAGTTTTCCGGCACCGTCCTAGACCGCGTGTACGACGGCTGGCCGTCGCGTGACCAAACTGAGATTGAAACCATCCTGGTCGTTCCTGGCCAGGAGGTTGTTTCCCACCTCGTCGAACTGCCACCGGGGTCTGAGACGAAGACCCAGTCCACGCTTCCCTTCCTGCTTGAGGAGGAGGTCGCCTCGCCCCTGGACGAGGCGCACTTTGCGTTGGGCCCGCCGTCTGCCGGGAAACGCCTGGCGGTCGTCGTATCTCGCGCGGAGATATCGGGCTGGGTCACGGTACTGGCCGAGCATGGACTGGCCGATGCGCAGATCGTTGCTGATCATCAAGCGCTATCGTCTCATACCGACCGTACGGTTCTGATTCATCGCGGCGCTGTCATCCTGGCCGCGTTGCCGGATGGACGGGGCTTCGCCGTCGATGCGGCTTTGGCCGCGCCGGTGCTGGCTTCGACCTTCGCCGATCAACGCTCGTCCATCGACGTTTATGGACAGCCGCAGCATGTCGCTGAGATCAAGCGATTGCTGCCCAACGCTGATATTGCCCCGCTGCCCGAATTACAGCCGCGCGACCTGCTCGGCTTGGTGAACCAGAAGCTTGACGCCGGCGCTGTGATGAATTTGCGGCAGGGCGCGTTCGCCGTTCGCCGTCGCTGGACGCCGGTCTTGCAGACATGGCGTCGTGCGGCGGTGTTGGCGTTAACCTTGGCGGGCCTTGCGGTGGCGCAGCAGGCCGTCGCGGCATGGCGGCTCAGTGCCGGGGCCGATGAGGCCCTGGCCGCGGCCGAGCGCATCGCGCGCGAAACCCTGCCGCCGTCGACGCGGCTGGTGAACGCCCGCGCGCAGATGAAGGCTTATGTCGAGTCCCTGCGCGGCGGGTCGTCGGAAGAGTTCTTGATGCTCGGCAACGCTCTGGCCGAAAGTATTGCGGCCACGGGGTCGGGTTCGATCGACGCCTTGCGCTTCGACGGATCCGAACGCCGTCTTGCCGCGACTGTAGCCGTGCCGTCCTACGACGCGCTAGCGAAGCTCAAGGCCGCGTTGGCCGCGCGCGGTGCGCTGATGGCCGAGGGCGAGGCACGCCAGTCGGGCGCGGTCCTGCTCAGCGACATTACGGTGAGCCTGCCATGATGCGCTGGTGGAACGAACGCACGGCGCGGGAGCGCGTCATGATCGGCCTCGGCGCGGGCGTCCTGGCGGCGATGGTCCTGTTTCAGGGCGTGCTCAAGCCGCTTTGGGCCGTACGCGCATCCGCCGCCCAGTCCCATGCCGCCGCGATGGCGTATCTTTCCGATGTCGAAGCCGCCGCGCGCTCCGCCCGCGCGCTCAAGTCTGCGGCGAAGGCCCGCAGTCCATTGATCGACGGCGGTGTGCGCGCCACAGCCGCCGTCGCTGCGCAGGAGGCGGGCTTGGCGGTCTCGCGCTTGCAGCCCCTCAACGACGGCGCGGTGGAATTCTGGCTGGAAGACGCTTCCGCGCCCCAGGTCTTCGGCTGGCTCGCGGCGCTGAATGAAAAATACGGCGTCGTCGTCGTGAAGGCCGATCTGCGCCGCAGCGGCGCCGACGGCAGGGTGCGCGCCAATGTGGCGTTGTCCGCGGCGGGCGCACCATGAGCGCACGCTCGCTGATGATTCTCTGTCTTGCCCTGACGGCTTTGTTCAGCGTCGCGGCGACGCCGTTCGCCGCCGTGGTCGTCATGTTGGGGTTGGAGCGCGCTGGAATATCATATGACCGCGCCGAGGGAACGCTGTGGCGCGGACGGCTGACGGGTGTGCATTGGCGCGACACATATGTGGGCGATGCGGTAATGCGGCCGCTGCCTTTCAGCATGCTGCTGGGTCGTCTGTCGCTGGACATGACCTTGGAAGGCGGGCTGGTTGCCGGCCGGGGTATTGTATCGCGCGGGATCTTCGCACCGCTGACGATCCGGGACGCGGAGATCACGGCGGATCTCGCCGCCTTGCCGGTCATGGTGAAACTCACGGGGCATATCCAGGCGTCGCTGGCCGAGGTCGCGCTGGGCCCCCGCGGCTGCTTGCGCGCCAAGGGTCGTTTGTCCACCGACGCCCTGACCCATGGATTTGTTGATACGCCCTGGCGCGGGCCGGTTATAAGCGGCGAAGTGACGTGCGAGGACGGCGCGTTGCTGTTGCCGTTGTCGGGCACGGACGGCGTCCAAAAGGTCGGTGTGCTGATGAAAGTTCGACCTGATCGCTCATTCGACGTGCGCGTGGAACTCGACACCGCCGATCCGGCCATGACACAGTTGCTGCCGGTACTGGGCTTTCGCCGCGACGGCGGGGCCCTGGTGCTGAAGCAGGAAGGACGTTGGGGTTGAATGAACGCGCGCATTACATCGAGTCTCATTGCGGCGATTCTGCTGGCCGCTTGCGGATCGCTGCCGCAATCCATCATGCCCACGCAGTCGCCCAAGGAGGACGACTCCGACCTGGAGCAGACGCTGGGTGAACTGCAGCCGCAACGGCTGCGCGCCGGGGAATGCGGCATGTTTTTGTGGACCCGCACGACCGAGCGTAAACTGGTGCTGTTCGCCCAGGCCGAGGCCGACGGCGCCATGGTCATGCTCAACGGCCGCGAGCAGAACGTGCCGCGCGTCTCTGGCGAGGGGCGCGTGATGATGGGCTACAACACCCAGCAGTCCTACGTCTGGCGCGGATTGTTCCTGCAGGTCAACGTGGAGTTCGAGCAGCGCCCGGGCTTGGGGCGCGGTGCGGTGATCCCCACGGGCACCATCCGCATGTCGCGTCGCGACGGCTGGGAGTACGTCGTTCCTGTCGGCGGCCTGATCGCCTGCGAGGCGAAATAGAGCTTAAGCCCCCATGGCCGGGTCGCTGATGCCGTGCGCGCCGGTCTCCATGCGACCCGCCGCGCGGCGCGTCACGCCCCGGGCCGACACCGTCACGTCGTACCAGTCGCCGGTGTCGGCGACCGACCACGACCGGCGGACGGTTCTGCCCGCCGCCACCGCGACGTCCTCGCCCGCCTCGCCGTAGGCGTTGTGTGCGACGCGTACCGTCAGCGGTGCGCGGCCGGTGTTGCTCAGGCTCAACTGCACGCGGTGCGTCTTGGGTTCGTAGCGCAGTTCGACCTGGGTGGGTTCGCCCGCCACGTCGCCCTGGAAGTCGCGACGGAAGCCGTTGGCCGCCAGCACCATCAGGTCGTAACGCCCGCTGGTATCCCCTGTCTCCCAGATGTCGGTCAGGCGCTTGCCCGCCTCGACCGTGTAGCGCTTCGGGATGCGATCGAGGTGCAGGCGGTCATAGACGTGGAATACCGCGCCCGCGCGCCCGGTGTTGCGGAACTCGACGATCACCCGGCCGGTCTTGGCGTCCACCACGGAGTCGGCGTGTAGTTCATAGGGCAGCGCGCGCGAGGGCCGGATGCCGACCTCTTGAACCGCAGCCGTGGGCCCGGCGGGCAGCGCCAGGCGCGGGCGTTGGCTGTGGGCCAGCACCACCGCCGAGGAGCCGCTGACATCGGGCAGGTCCGGGAACACCGGATCGTTCGGCGAGGCAAAGTCAAAGGCCGTGGTCAGGTCGCCGCTGACGGCGCGATGCCAGGGGCTGATTCCCGGCACGACGACGCCGAAGCGCTTTTCCAGGAATTGTCCAACGGATGTGTGGTCGAACACCTGCGAGTTGACCCAGCCGCCCTTGCTCCAGGGCGAGACCACGTACATCGGCACGCGCGGGCCCATGCCGAAAGGCCGCACCAGCCCGCTGATGGTGTCGGACTTGTCGATGTGCTTGCGCTCCGGGTCCGACAGATAGTGGCCGTCCAACGCGAACGTGGCCTTACCCGCCATTTGCCCGGCCGCGTCATATGACGGCGGGGCGGACGGCGGCAGGTGATCGAACAGGCCGTCGTTTTCATCGAAGGTCAGGAAGAACGCGGTTTTGGCCCAGACTTCGGGATTGGACGTCAGCGCCTGCAGCACTTTGGCGGTGAACTCCGCGCCTTGCACCGGCGTCGAGCCGTGCGGATGCTCCGAGAACGGCGCGGAAGGCAGCACCCACGACACGGCAGGCAACGTGCCGTCCTGAACGTGCCGCGCGAGTTGGTCGAGCGACCAATGGCTCATGCCGTTTTTGTAGAGGGGCGAGTCGGGCGTGCAGGTGCGGAAGCTTTCAAACGCCAAGCACCCATGCATCGCCCCGGTCCAGTTGTCGTTGGGGTCTTGGTAGATGCGCCAGCTGACGCCGGCCTTCTCCAGCACGTCGGGGATGGTGGGCCAGAGCAGCGGATTGCCGACGTAAGTATAGCCCGGGGTCGGCAACGCGCCTTTGACCCAGCAGCGCCAGTTGTCGGGCTCGGCATGCTCGTCGGTGCAGTTGATACCGTGTGCTCGCATCTCGGGGTCGGAGCTCGATCCCGACCAGAACACGATGCGGTTGGGGTCCGTGCCCGCCGTCACCGAGCAATGGTAGGCGTCGCAGATGGTGAAGGCCTCGGCCAGCGCGAACTGGAAGGGAATGTCCTCGCGCTTGTAGTAACCCATGGCGTAGGGCGTCTTGTAGCGCGCCCATTCGTGCAGGCGGCCCTGGCCCCATGCGCCTTGGGCGTCGGAAAAGGCGTGTGGTGTGCTGCGCAACCGCAGGGCGTCGGTCGCCTGGGTGTCGAGGTGAAACGGCGTGATGTAGTTGTCACCGTCCGATTGGCTCCAGACGCTTAAGCCGCCGGGCAGGGGTATGGTGTGGCGGTCGCCGAAGCCGCGCACGCCGCGCATGGTGCCGAAGTAATGATCGAACGAGCGGTTTTCCTGCATCAGGATCACGACGTGCTCGATGTCGCGCAGCGTCCCGGTGCGTTGCTTGGCGGGAATGGCCAAGGCGTCACGAATGGCAAGGGGCAGCGCCGACAGGGCCGCTCCGCCGGCGGCCAGCTTGAGGAACGAGCGGCGATGTTGCGAGGTCATGGGGTGAGACTCCGACGTTCGTGATGACGATGATCTTTAGTCACCCGCGCCGTACCCGCGCGTGAAGAGTCAATGAATAAAACTCAACTTTGATGTGTTTCAAATTAGAACTCTGTTCATGAAGCGGACATCAGCCGTCTGGTCCGGTTTGATAGTGATTTCAGAGCCTTACGGATGCGATCGGATCCTCGCCGCCAAACTGAAACCAAAACATCACTTTATTCACCCGCGGCGAATTCCTACACGTCGGGGGCATTTTCAATCTGCGGTGTGTGACGATCCATGGGCCATTCGGCAAAAGCTGCGGCGCTGGCGTGCGTGCTGATGCTGTCGGCGGTCGATGCCTTGGCTGACAAGCCGCTGGAGGTGGTGTTGATTCCCGCCGACGGCGGCACCGAGGAAGGCACCAAGGCCGACTTCGAGCCCGTATTCAATGCGGTGGCGCGCACAACGGGCCTGTCGTTCGTGCTGCGCGTCGGGCAGTCGTACAACGCCGTCGTCGAGGCCATGTGCAACCGCGCCGCCGACGTGGCGTTCTTCGGCCCCGTCGCCTATGTGCAAGCGCGCGCGCGTGGCTGCGCCGAATTGCTGGCCGTGGCCGTGGAGAACGGCAAATCCACGTACTACGCAGGCCTGTTCGCCAGGGCCGATGCGCCGATTTCCAACCTCGCCGACCTCAAGGGCCGCAGCGTCGCCTTCGGCGACATCAACTCCGCCTCGTCGTTCGTCTTTCCCATGGCGATGATCATGGAGGCCAAGCTCGACCCGATCCGTGATCTCGGCACGATCCGCCTGACCGGCAGCCACGCCAACAGTCTGGCCGCATTGATGCAGGGCCAGGCGGACGCGGCGGGGCTGTCGTTCGAATCCTTCGAGAAGGCGGTCAATCAGGGCGTGGTGCAAGCCGGGCGCGTCAGGGTCATCGCGCGCAGCGTGCCCATTCCCAACCCGCCGCTGGGCATGAGCACGGCGTTGCCCGCGGACCTGAAAGTCAAACTGCGCCGCGCCTTCGCGACGATCAGCACCGCGCCGGGCGTTACACCCGACATGATCCGCGGCTACGGCGGCAGGAAGGTCGACGGCTACGACGCCGCCTTCGCCGAGGAGCAGTTCAACGTTCCGGCCGCGATGATGCAAAAGATCGACGACCGGCTGAAGGGTGAGATCCTGACCAAAGCAGCCAAGCCGTGAGCGCGCCCTTCGTCGTCTTCGACGGCCTGACCAAGCGGTTTCCCGACGGCACGCAGGCCCTGCGCGGCGTGTCGTTTGAGGTGGCACGCGGCGAATTCTGCGTGGTGCTGGGCCCGTCGGGCAGCGGCAAATCGACGCTGCTGCGCGCCGTCAACGGCCTGGTGACGCTGAACGGCGGGACCATCGCCGTCGGCGGTGTGGCGTTGAGCACCCAAACATTGCCCGCGCTGCGTCGCAGGCTCAGCATGATCTACCAGCAGTTCAACTTGGTGCAGCGCGCCAGCGTGGCGCACAACGTCATCGCCGGCGCGCTGGGAACAACCCCGACATGGCGCGCGCTGTTGGGTGCGTTCTCCGCCGCCGACCGTGGCAAAGCCTGCGAACTGCTTGCAGCCGTGGGGCTGGAACCTGAGCACTTGGTGCGCCGTGTTGGCGAACTATCGGGTGGGCAGCAGCAACGGGTCGGCATTGCGCGCGCCTTCATGAACGAACCCGAGTTGATTTTGGCCGATGAGCCCGTCGCCAGCTTAGACCCCAAGATCAGCCGCGACATTCTTGCGCTGCTCAAGCGCCAGGCCCACGAACGCGGCGTCACGGTGTTGTGCAGCCTGCACCAACTCGACCTGGCCCATGAGTTCGCCGACCGCATCGTCGCTCTGCGCCAGGGCGCGGTGGCGTTCCTCGGCCCACCGGCCACGCTGAGCGCCGCGGCAATGACCGATATTTACGGCGAATCATTGCCGCGCACGCCGCATCTCGTAGTACCTGCGGTCTTGGCGCGCGCATCATGACGGTGGCGGCTCAATCTTCCGCGGCGTGGCGGTTTCCCCCGGTGCTGGGCCTGCGCGGCATTGCATGGCTGTGCGCGGCGTTGGCGGTGCTGATCTACACCGGCCACGGCGTCGAGGTGACGCGGATGGCGCGCATGACCGGCGAGGCGGTGTTGGCGGCATTCGGACAACAAGTGGACTCCCAGGTCGCGCGCGGCGTCGAGCAAATCGGCGCATCGCTGTGGCCGTTGCAGATCGAAGAGCGCACCGAGGTCAGCCGCATCGAAGGTTTCGACCGCAACGACCTGCCGTGGTTGTCGCGGCTGGAGACGGCCGAGACCACCGTGCAGCGCCTCAACCCCGAGACCCTCCAGATGGAAAGCACGGTCGAGCGCGCTGAAGTGCTGGTGAAACCGTACGGATATTTGGCGCGCGTGATCGTTAAGATGATTGAAACGCTCGAGATCGCGCTGTGGGGCACGGTGCTGGCCGTGGTCATCAGCATGCCGCTCGCGTTCTTCTCGGCTGCGAACCTGACGCCGCATCGCGCGCTTTATGCCGCATCGCGCGCCGTGGTCAGCCTGTTGCGCGCGGTACCCGAGCTGGTCAGCGCGCTGTTCTTGGTCATCGCCTACGGCTTCGGTCCCATCGCCGGCGTTCTGGCGCTGGCGTTCCATTCCGCCGGGTTCCTGGGCAAGTTCTACGCCGAGGACATCGAGAACGCCGACCCCAAGCCGCAAGAAGCGCTGCGCGCGCTGGGGGTGAACCGCCTGAAGGTCCTGCGCTTCGCCATCTTACCCGAGGTGCTGCCCCAATATATCGCCTATACCTTGTATGTGCTCGACCGCAACGTGCGCATGGCCACGGTCATCGGCATCGTCGGGGCCGGCGGTATCGGCCAGGAACTGAAAGGCCGCTTCGACATGTTCAACTACCATCATGTGGGCACCATCCTGGTGGCCATTTTCGTTATGGTATTCGTCATCGACCAGCTTGCCGCCCGCCTGCGCCGCCGTTACTTGTAGGTCCGTCTTTTCCGGTGCATCAGATGCCGAAATCCAGCAGCAAGCCCGCCAAGGCCAAGTCCCGCGCCGCCAAGCCCGAGCCGGTCGACAACGTCATTCCGCGCATCCGCAGTCAGCATAAAAGCATGGGCCGCAGCGCGCGCGCCATCGCCGACGTGGTGATGCGCCGCCCCGAGGCCGTCATGCAGATGTCGGTGACCGAATTGGCCGAGGCCACCGGCGCCAGCCAGGGCAGCATCATCAACTTTTGCCGCGGTCTCGGCATGACCGGCTTTCAGCAGCTGAAACTGAGTCTGGCGCAGGAAGTGGTCAAGCCGGTGCAGTACATCCACGAGGACCTGCACAAGACCGATGCGCCGGACATCGTCTGTCGCAAGATGTTCCACTCCGGCATCCAGGCCTTGCGCGATACGTTGTCGGTGCTTGAGCCCGAGGCGATCTCGCGCGCCGTCGACATTCTGCGTGCCGCTCAGCGCATCGAGATTTACGGCATTGGCTCCTCCGCGCCCATCGCCGAGGACGCCCACTACCGCATGCTGCGCATCGGGCTGGACGCTAAGTCTGTGACCGACAGCCACGTCCAGGCCATCAGCGCTTCGCGCACCGGGCCCAAGGTCGCGGTGCTGACGGTATCGCACTCGGGTGCCACGCACGAAACCGTGACGGCCACCCAGATCGCCAAAGCCGCGGGCGCGAAAACCATCGTCATCACGAATTTCGCCCGGTCGCCGATCCACGCCCATGCCGACGTGCTGCTGTTTACCATGGCGCGCGAGACGAAGTTCCGCACCGAGGCCATGACCAGCCGCATCGCCCAGTTGTGCGTCATCGACACGTTGATCGCAGCGCTGGCGCTGGCCGACTACGATCGCGCGACGGAGACTTTGCGCCGGACCTTTGAAGTGCTGTCGATCAAGCGGTTTTAATTCAAGCTTCCGACGTTCAGGCCGGGTTTGCGCGGTGTGCGCGGCGGCATGATCATCTCGGCACCCGGGCCCGAAAGTTCGGCGAACGACAGCGCCGAGCCCGGAGCGACGATCACCGAGGACATGCCCACCGCCTTGGCCCCGGCGGCGTCGGTCAGCAGATTATCGCCGACCATGACGGCCTCCTCCGGCAGCACCTTCAGCGCCGTGCAGGCGCGCTCGAACAGGAACTTCGACGGCTTGCCGATGATCTGCAGGTCGATGCGCGACAGGTCGAGGCATGCGCCGATGGCCGCCAGCAGCGCGCCGGTTTCCGGCACCACCGCGCCGTCGGGTCCGGGGTGCGACGCATCGGGATTGGCCACCACCAGCCGCGCCCCGCGCGTCAGCGAGGCCACCGCGCGCTCCAGACGCGTATAGGAAAACTTGGTGTCGCGCAGCAGTGCGACCACGTCGGCGTTGGTCTGAACCATCATCACGCCCTTGTTGCGCGCCAGCGCCTTCATGCGCGGTGCGGCCAACACCATCGCGCGGCGGCCGGGTTGTTCGGCCAGTACGGCCACGGACTCCGCGCCGGCCAGGAACACGCGGGATGCGGGGAAGTCGATGCCCGACTGCGACAGGATCGCGCAGATGTCGGTGGGCAGGTGGGTCGAGTTGTTCGAGACGATGGCGATGCGGCGGCGGTAGCGAGCGATGAACGTCAGCGCGTCCGCGCGCGGCCGGTTGGCGGTGGCCGTGCAGCCGTCCCAATCAAGCAGAATGCCGTCGGCTTTCTGCAACATCGCGCGCGCGGTGTCGGCGTCGGTCACGGCGTGAAGAATGTCGGTATGAGTCGCGGGCATGTCACGCTGATAACGCGGCGTGGTCGTGAAAACAAGTCAGAACTTTATATATTGAAAATGAACAATATTCATATTGGAGTCATACGGCGTTCACGGCGGTGTCACGCCGCGACCGTATAGCGTCTTTCCGAGCGTAAATTTGAAGGAGAGACCACCATGCCGTCGTCGATCGCCTCGACCCGCACCCAACTCATTGCCGCGCTGCTCGCCACCACCGCGCTGGCCGGGCTGGCGCAGCCCGCCGGCGCTCAGGATCAGCAGACGGCCCAGCAGCAGGAAGCGCAGAACCGGGCGGGCCAGCAGCAGGCGGCGATCGAGGAGATCATCGTCGAAGGCCAGCGGGTGAAGGAAACCGCGCTGTCGACCACGGCGGTGGACTTGGCGCGCTACGGCACGCAAGTCCAGGTGATCTCGAACTATGAAATCGACACCGGTGGCTTCACCAACTTCGGCGAGTTGGCCTCGGGCCTGATCCGCGGCGCCAACATCGGTTATTCGCCCGACGAGGGCGAGTTCACCATCCGCATCGACGGCGGTTCGGACCGCGACACGCTATTGTTGCTCGACGGCGTGCCGACCTTCGACCGCGGAACGCCGCTGGAAGACCTGTGGGGTGCCACCGCCATCGACCCGCGTATGATCGACTCGGTTGAAATCTTCCGCGGCGGCCAAAGCCTGTACTACGGCGGCAACGGCGGCCTGGGCGTGGTCTCGGTGCGCTACAAGCAGCCCGACGGTACTTCAAAGGGTGAAATCGGCACCTACTTCGGCGCCTGGAAGACGCGCGAGGTCTACGGAAACAAGTCCTTCGCGCTGGACGGCGAGGGCAATCACAGCGTGATGTTCTACGGCCGTTCTTACGAGACCGATGCGCACGAAATTTTCGACGAGAGCGCCTACAACGATACCGTCCTGGAACTGGGCGGCAAGCACGAGTTTCCCTACAGCTATAACCTGATCGGGGCGAAGTATTTGTGGAACATCGCGCCAGCGACCCAGTTTCGTGTCGGGATTGAAACGGCGACCATCGACTTTCGCGACTCGTTCCCCAACGACCACATCTTCAACCCCAACTACACCGACTATCCGAAAGTTCTCGCCAGCTTTCAGTCCGAACTCACTGATCGCCTGAATGTCGAGGTCGAGGGCTATTATTCCAAGCCCAAGTTGAAGAACACGGAAGTTGATGCGCAAATCTGCCGCATCCCGCAAAGCGTGCTGAACCCCGCCACGGGCCGTCCGTTCACCCGTGCGACCGAGTACGAGGCCTTCGCCGCGTCACGCGGCCTGCCCATCGGCTGCATCACCAACCCCGAGCTCAGCACCAAGGCTGATCGCACATCTCGAGCTGGATTCTACGTTGATGCCAACGGCAGAATCAAAGGAACTCAACAGAACCCGTTCCGCATCGGCGACCCGATGGGTTTCGTCATTCAGACGGTGGCCAACTTCGGCACCGGCGTACCGGTCAAGGGCTTCGGCGACGGCACCCAGTTCTCGGCCGGTTTCATCGACTACGGCGCCAACGCGCGCGCAAAATACAAATGGACCGACTATCTTGAAACCGTGGTCGGCGTCCAACGAACAACCTCACAAGACGACTCGGCCTCCGTCTACGGCGTCTCCGACGAGAAAATCAACCAGACCGGCGTTTACGGCGACATTCGGTTCGATCTTCCGTTCCTGGAAGGCACCACGGCTTCCCTGGCCGGGCGGCGCGACTTCAACAATCAGTTCGAGAACAACTTCATCTGGAAATACAGCCTGAGGCAGGAGTTCGCGGGCGGGTTCTATCTGCGCTCCAGCGGCGGCACGTCTTACAACAATCCGCGTGCGCAAGAGGTCGGGTTCTTCGCCAACACCGTCAGCAATCCTTCGCTGAAAACCCAGGACGTCAAGACGTTCGGCGTGGGAGCGGGCATCAACGGCGAGATCGGCGGCGGCACATACAACGTCGAAATCGGACACTTCGATACCGTCATCAGCAACCTGTTCGGAAACGCCCAAATCCGCGACGTCTGCCCCGGCGTGGACCCTTCTCGCGTGATCAACCCCAACATCATCACGCCGACGGAATTCTGTGCCAACTTCCGCAACTTCGGTTTGACGCCGCTGTCGACCGCGACGTTCAACACCCGCGCCGAGCAGGACATCAAAGGCTACACCCTCGACATGTCGCTCGACATCGAGCAGTTCACCGTCGATCTGAGCTTTACCAAACAAGACTCATTGGAACCCAACCCCGTGTTCGGCCTGACGGCGGTTCGTGCCGGTACGGGACAAGCCTTGACCACGGTTGTTCCCGGAGCAGCGGGCAGCGAACGCTTCCGCCAGTCGGGCGAGCGGCCGGAGTGGATGGCTTCGGCGCTGATCACTTACGAGCCCTCTGACCGTTGGATTCTCTCGATCAATCCGCGCTTCCAGGGCAAGGAATGGCTGTACGTGCAGAACAACGCCGCGCGGTTCGTGGATGCGGCGGGCAACCGCACCAACCCGGACGTCAACTTCGGCAATTACACGGTCGTCAACGCTTCGGCTCAGTACTTCCTGGGCGAGGAAAAAGAACACCGCTTCATGCTGCGCATCGTCAACCTGTTCGATAAAAAATACGCCGAGCGTGGCGGGGCGACGGATCGGGCGTTCTCGCGCGCCGCCGTGCGCGGCGAACTGGGCACCAACGACCCCAACTACTATTACACCTATCAATGGAACGGAAAGCCGCTCTCGTTCTATTTCCAATACGAATACAACTTCTAGGGCCGCCGCCATGGTCAGCCGCCGTTACTTCATCGCCGCGTCCGGGGCCGCGTCCGGGGCCGCATTGTGGCTGCCGGCCGCGGTGCGCGCCCAAAGCCAGAAGTATCACTTCACTCTCGGCGTCGCCTCGGGCTCACCCCGGCCCAACAGCGTCGTCTTGTGGACACGCTTGGCACCGGAGCCGTTGAAGGGCGGCGGCATGCCCGCGGGAGCGACGGACGTGCGCTATCGCATCTGCTCCGACGATGCGATGCGCAAGAACGTCCAGCAGGGCGTCATCACGACATCCGAGGCCAAGGCCCATTCCGTGCATGTGACCGCACGCGGGCTCGAACCCGGGCGCGAGTACTGGTACCAGTTTTACTACGGTCAGGATGAAAGCCCGGTGGGGCGCACGCGCACCACGGACCCTAAGCGCGCCACGGCCAAGCTGGCGCTGGCCAGCTGCAGTTCCTACGAGGCCGGGCACTTCGCCGCCTACCGCGACATCGCGGAGTGGCAGCCCGACGGCGTCATCCATGTCGGCGATTACATCTACGAGGGCGGGGCCAATCCGCTGGGTCCCCGCACCGTCAAGTTGGGCGCGGACAGCGTGACCGTGGATGTCGTGCGTCAGCACGACGGCGGCGAGATCATCAGCCTGTGGCAGTACCGCAACCGCCACGCACTATATAAGAGCGATCCGCATCTGCAGGCGGCCCACGCCGCAGCGCCGTGGATCGTGGCCATGGACGATCACGAGATCGACAACAATTGGGCCGCCGATATCCCTGAGGACCCCTGGGGCCAGACGCCGCTGGAGTTCAAGGTGCGCAAGGCTGCGGCACTACAGGCTTATTACGAGCACATGCCCCTGGAGCAGCCGCCGAGCTTCAGCGGGGTAGACTCGCATCTGCAGATGTACGGCCAATATCGCTTCGGCCCGGCGGAAGTTTATTTGCTTGATACACGGCAGTACCGCTCCGATCAGGTCTGCGGGCAGGGGTTTCCGGGCGACGCAAGCTGCAACGCCTTGAACGATCCGACCCTGACCATGACCGGCCGCGCGCAGGAACAATGGCTGCTGAGTGCGTTGAAAACCTCGGGTGCTGCGCACAACGTGATTGCCTCGCAGACGTGGTTCGCGCCCTATCGCTACAACGCCGCGCCCGAAAATCCCGCCGTCAACATGGACCAATGGGACGGTTATCCGATCCAGCGCCAACGCATCGTCGATGCGCTGGCCGACGGCGTGAAGAGCCCCGTGGTGTTGGGCGGCGACTGGCACTGCGCCTCGGCGCTGCGGATTCATCAAGAGCCCTGGAACCCCAACTCCAGACGCGTGGGCCACAACTTCAACGGCACGTCGATCTCTTCGCCGTGCGCGTGGTGGAAGCCGCTTGATGCGGCGCAGAGCCACAACCCGCACGTGGATTACGCCAACGGCGCGCAACGCGGCTACCTGCGCTGCGAGGTGACGGCGGCGAACTTCGCCGCGCAGTACCGCATCGTCGCCGACGTGCGCGATGCGAATGCGGCGCTGTCCACGGATAAAGAACTGCGGACCCGCGACCTGTGAGCCGCTACTTTCACCTCGCGTCCGTCGATCACCTGACGCTGCGCTTCGTGCCCGTCACGGTAGTCGTCTATCTCGTGTTTATGGCGCTTGCGTCCTGGCTGAGGCCCTAAAGCGAGCTGAACTGCTCTCAACGGCCATGAACCAACGACAGGGGGTCGGCCCTCTCGGGACCACACTGCACGCCTTCACCGCCACGGTGGCGGTGGAGAACGAACGGCTGGTGCACGACGTGCCGGTGAACCAGATCAATCTGACGCGCCGTGTGCGCTCTGAAGAGCCACGCAACCTCGACGAACACCTGGAAGAGGTGCGCCGCTTTGCTCGGGCCGTTTTGCTGGTGGGCGCGCCCTTGCCCGACGCCGAGGATTCCCGTTACCGCGCGCGCATCTACCGCGGCATGGCCATGACCGTTTAGCGACGACTGCCCGCGGGGCGTCGTCCGCCCGGTTCGTCGCTCAATCGTGAGGGCTCAGCCCAGCGCAGATTTAAGTAAGGGTTTCCCGTACGGCCATCACCGCTTTTGATTGATCGCTCCGAGTCTAGGCTTCGCCTCGCGTCATCCTGGGCCTGTCCGATCAGCCGCCCGGGCAAAGAAACAATTGAGGGGCGGATGACTTGACGGATTGGATCGCCGAGTTTTGGGCGGAGCATCAGGCTCAACTGTTGTTCTGGGCCACATGGTTGGCCGCGATCGGGGTCCTGCAAACGGCCAAGTACGCCGCCCGCCGGGTGCTGCTGCGGATCGACCGGCCCGGCCGCTTTCACGATCTCGCCCTGGGTTTGCTCCAGCGGCTCAACTTATTCACCGTCGTCTTGGTTTCGCTTGCCGCCGCCGCCGCGGTCGCCGCGCCGCCCGCCGGCTGGCAGCCGTGGATCAACCGCGGCCTGATCGTCGCCGTTGGCGTGCAGGCGGCCCTTTGGGCGGACCTGGCCGTCGATCATTGGGCCGCTCATCAGGGCCTGACACGGGAGCATGCCGTGCTCGGCTCGGTGCGTCTGGCGTCCGCCGGCGCACGGATCGTGCTGTGGTCGGCCATCGCCCTGGCGACCCTCGACAATTTGGGCGTCAACATCACCGCATTGGTCGCGGGCCTGGGGATCGGCGGCATCGCCGCGGGGCTCGCGCTGCAGAACATCCTCAGCGACCTGTTCGCCTCGCTGGCCATCGTGCTCGACAAGCCCTTCGCCATCGGCGACTTCATCGTCTTTGGGCAGGAGATGGGCTCGGTCGAAAGCATCGGTCTGAAGACGACCCGCGTGCGCGCGCTAAGCGGTGAGCAGATCATCTGTCCGAACTCCGATCTTTTGGGTTCGCGCATCCGTAACTTCAAGCGCATGAGCGAACGACGCATCCAATTCAGCGTCGGGCTCGCCTACGAGACTCCGCCGGACCGGCTGCCCTACATCGTGACGGTGCTGGCCGACATCGTCGCAAGCCATCAAGGAGTCAGGCTGGAGCGTTGTCATCTGAAGGAATTGTCCGCCTCGTGCCTGACGGTCGAGATCGTCTATTGGGTGACGACCGCGGACTACACCGCCTACATGGACCTTCAGCAGAGCATCAACTTCATCATCTTGCAGACGCTGGCGCGGGAGGGGGTCGAGATCGCGTACCCGACCCAGGCCTTGTGGTTGAAGCGGGCCGCATGACGTGATGACGACGAATCCGGATGCATTGCTCCCGCCCCCGCGCCTGACGGCCGCCGCCGCGCTGTTCCTCGACTTCGACGGCACCTTGGCGCCGTTCGCTCCGCGTCCCCAGGACGTGGTCATCGCGCCTTATCTGCAGGAACTGCTGTGGCGCATCCGGCTGCGCTTGTCGGGTGCCATGGCCGTCGTCTCGGGCCGGCCGATCCGTGACCTCGACAGGTTCCTCAAGGGTGCGGTCCTCGCGGCCGCGGGCATCCACGGCCTTGAACGGCGCCGCGCCGACGGACGGATGGAGTCCTTGGGTGCCGATGCAGGCGCCATGCTCGACGGCCTTCGCGTCGCCGCGTCGGATCTGGCGGACCGTCGGCGGGGGGTGCTGGTCGAGGACAAGGGTGTGTCGGTGGCGCTGCACTGCCGTCGTGCGCCCGATGCGATGCAAGATTGCCTTTTTCTGGCGGCCCGCGCCGTGACGGCCGACGCGTCGCGCCTGGAAAGCGTCGCGGGCGAGTTCGTGGTGGAGGTCCGGCTGAAGGGCGCCGACAAAGCCGCCGCGGTGCGCGCGTTTCTGGGCGAGGTGCCCTTCGCCGCGCGCACCCCGGTGTTCGTCGGCGACGACCTGACCGACGAGACGGCCTTTCTCGAGGTCCGGCGTTTGGGCGGCACGGCGGTGATCGTCGGGCCGCGGCGCCCAACCGTCGCGCAGTACGCTCTGTCGTCGGTCCATGACGTTCACGATTGGTTGGGTGCATTGCGATGACAAGTCCGCGCTCGGCCGACATATCCGGTGACTCAACGGTCGATCTCGACCTCGCCGTGATCGGCAACTGCGCCTTTGCGGCGCTGATCGACCGCTGGGCGCGCGTGGTGTGGTGCTGCCTGCCGCGCCTCGATGGCGATCCGGTGTTCAACGCGCTGCTGCAGGGCCGCGATCCCGGATCGGAAGACTGCCCGGGGCTGTTCGAGACCGCGCTTGAGGGGGCTGCGACCAGCGTCCAACGTTACGTTCCGAACACCGCCATCGTCGTCACCGAGATCGAGGATGCACGGTCGAACGCCATCGAGGTCGTCGACTTCGCCCCGCGCTTCAACCGCTTCGGCCGCCGGTTCCGCCCGGCAACGATCATCCGGCGCATCCGCCCGCTCAAGGGCCGTCCGCGCATCCGCATCCGGTGCCGTCCCACCTTCGACGAAGGCGCTACGACGCCCGTGGTCACGCGCGGTTCCAACCATGTGCGCTACGTCGGCTCGAACATGGTCCTGCGCCTGACGACCAATGCACCGTTGAGCTACGTCGCCGACGAGACGTGGTTTCACCTGGAGCGGCCGCTGACGTTCTGGCTTGGCCCCGACGAGACGCTTCAGAACGCGCTGGACATCACGGCCGAGGAATTTCAGCACGAAACCGCGGACTACTGGCGTGAATGGGTGCGGACGCTGACGATCCCCTTCGAGTGGCAACACGAGGTGATCCGCGCGGCCGTCACTCTCAAGCTGTGCTGGTTCGAGGAGACCGGCGCCATCGTCGCGGCGCTGACCACCTCGATTCCCGAGGCGCCCGGCACCCCGCGCAACTGGGACTACCGCTATTGCTGGCTGCGCGATGCGTTCTACGTCGTCCAGGCGCTGAACCGGCTGGGCGCGGTCGACATCATGGAGAGCTACCTGGTCTATCTGCGTAACTTGCCCGGGGTCTCGGGCGGCGAGCCGCTGCAGCCGGTCTACGGCATCGGGTTGCAGCGCAGTCTGATCGAACGCGAGGCGGCGGCATTGCCCGGCTACCGTGGCATGGGGCCCGTGCGCGTCGGCAACCAGGCCTATGAGCATCGGCAGAACGACGTCTTCGGCCAGATCATCCTGTCGGCGACGCAGGCGTTCTTCGACGCGCGGCTACTAGCGCCGGCGGGCGTGGAACTCTTCACGCAGTTGGAGGCGGTGGGTGAACGGGCGTTCTTGGCGCACGACCAGCCCGACGCCAGCCTGTGGGAACTGCGCAGCCGGGCCCGGGTGCATACCTACTCGATGGCCATGTGCTGGGCGGCCTGCGACCGGCTGGCGCTGATCGCCGCGCACCTGGGCATGGACGGCCGCGCGCGCGCGTGGCGGCGTCGCGCCGACGCCGTGAAGGCCAAACTCAACCGCGACTGCTGGAACGAGGAGATGAAATCGTTCGTCACTGCCGTCTCGTCGACGGAAGTGGACGCGAGCCTGCTGCAGCTGTTCGAGATGGACGTGGCCGAGGACGCCCCAGCGCGGCTGACCGGCACGCTGGCACAGATCGAGCGGCGGCTCCTGCAAGGGGGGCATGTCTTTCGATACGCCGAGCAGGACGACTTCGGCCTGCCGCAGACGGCCTTCAACATCTGCACGTTCTGGTACATCGACGCGTTGTACCGCTCGGGCCGGGCCGATGACGCGCGCGCGGTTTACCAGGAAATCCTGCTGCGGCGAAACCACGTCGGCTTGCTGTCGGAGGACATCGACGTGACGACGGGGCGGCTGTGGGGCAATTTTCCGCAGACCTACTCCCAGGTCGGCATCATCAACTCGGCCATGCGGCTGAGCAAGGGCTGGCGCGACGCGATATGACCCGCCTGGTCGTCGTCTCCAACCGGGTGCAGCGCGCGACGGCGCGCGGCAAGACGCTGGTCGGGGGACTCGGCTCGGCCCTATCGGCCGCGTTGCGCGACCGGCAAGGCGTTTGGTTCGGCTGGAGCGGCGAGATCAACGATGCCACCGAGGGTCAGGTCCATACCCAACGTCTGCGCGGCGTCACCTACGCCACGGTCGATCTCAGCCGTGCCGACTATGACGACTATTATGCCGGGTTCGCCAACCAGACGATCTGGCCGTTGTTCCACTACCGCACGGCGCTGGCGTCGATCCAGCGCTCGTATCTGGACGGCTACGACCGGGTCAACCGCAAATTCGCCGCGTATCTGTCGCCGCTGTTGAAGCCCGACGACGTGGTCTGGGTGCACGACTATCATCTTATTCCGCTGGGCCACGAACTGCGTCGGCTCGGCGTGGCGCAACGCATCGGCTTCTTCCTGCACATTCCCTGGCCGTCCGCGGAAATCCTCTATGCGTTGCCGCGTCACCAGCGCCTTGTTGAGCAGATGTTTTCCTACGACCTGATCGGGTTTCAGACGGTCGGCGACGCGCGCGCCTTCCGCGAATACGTCACCGGCGAGGCCGGCGGGCAAGCCATCGACGATGCCAGAGTGTCGTGCTTCGGCCGCACCGTCGAAGTGGGCGTGTTTCCGATCGGCTGCGACGCAGCCGCGTTCGCCGACCATGCCGCGAGCCCGGAAGGAATCCGCCACGCCGCGCGGATGAAGGAGAGCATCGCCGGACGCGACATGATTCTTGGCGTCGACCGGCTCGATTATTCCAAGGGCATCGACCGACGTTTCCGCGCTTACTCGATCCTGCTGCAGAAATATCCCGACATCCACCGCCGCGTGTTCATGCTGCAGATCGCGCCCGCCTCGCGCAGCGACGTGCCGGAGTATCAGGACATCAAGAAACAGTTGGAACTGATGTGCGGACAGGTCAACGGCCAGTTCGGCGACTATGATTGGGTGCCGCTGCGCTACGTCAACCGCGCGTACTCCGCCGCCGCGCTGACCAGCATCTACCGCGCCAGCCGCGTCGGGCTGGTCACGCCGCTGCGCGACGGCATGAATCTGGTCGCCAAGGAGTTCGTCGCCTGCCAGGACATCGCCGATCCGGGGGTGCTGGTCCTCTCGCGCTTCGCCGGTGCAGCACAGCAGATGCGCCAGGCGCTGATCGTCAACCCCTTCGACGAGGAAGCCGTGGCCGATGCCATGCATCGGGCGTTGACGATGCCGATGGAGGAGCGGGTGCGGCGCTGGCAGGAATTGCACGACGGCGTGCGCGGCGACGACGTCCACGCTTGGCTGAGCCGCTATCTCGACGCCCTGATCGCTGACGGTGGATAAAAAGAGAGTCCCGGGCACGGCCGCCGATCATTCCCGGCAAGGACGTGGCGGTGGAAATCCGCACCGGGTCGAAGTCCGTTCTCAGTTATTTGCTGAAACCCGTGTTGAAAATCAAAAGCGAGGCGTTCCGGGAACGGTGACGCAAAAATTTTCTCCGGCCCCGAAGACATAACCATTTATGCAACAGGTCCATTTAAACTTAGCCCCTCGCCAGCCGTTCTAGGTTGACTCATTCAAAAGTGGGGAATAGCGTTTTTCAGCTTGCGGAAGAGACCGGGCTTTATGTCCGGCGCTGAAGGCGAAACGACCCCGGAAACGCTCAAGCAAACGGACCGCAAGCCGCGATAGACGCTGGAAAGAAGAGTGCGATTTTCTCCGCACTCTCGCCGAAGGAGCAAAAGGACCTCGCCGGTCCTCAAATCTCTCAGGCATCAGGGACAGCGGGGGTGATTGACGAGGGCCTGCTGCGGCATGCCTCGTCGACAACTCTATCGCGCCAACCGGTGTTTCATCACGCCCCGGACGCGCGACGACCGGCGAACGGCACAGCCGTCCGTCTTCGTTCATCGTCGTCACACAGGGGACCTCACATGCACACGATTCAATCACCCGTCCGTTGGAAGTCGTTGCTGCTCGCCGCCTCGATTCTCGTCGCGCCGGGCGCGTTGGCGCAGGATAAGCCGCTCGACGAGATCATCGTCACCGGCGTGCGCGGAGCGCCGCGAACCATCACCACCAGCCCGACGCCCATCGACGTGCTGAGCGCCCAGGAAATCGAGCGCGTCGGCCGCGCCGGAGCTTTGCAGGCGTTGTCCTCGCTCGCACCCTCGTTCACCGTTCCGACGCGCGCCGGCGGCGGCACCGCCAGCGTGATCTCCACCGGCGGCTTGCGCGGGCTGAACCCCGACCAGACCCTGATTCTCGTCAACGGCCACCGCCGTCACAAGACGTCGCTGATCAACTCGGTCTCCGCGCTCTATCTCGGCTCGGTGCCTGTTGATCTGGATTTGTTGCCGACCTCGGCCATCGGGCGTATCGAAGTGCTACGCGACGGCGCGGCGGCGCAATACGGCTCGGACGCCATCGCTGGCGTCATCAACATCATCCTCAAGGACAACGCCGAGGGCGGATCGGTCTCCACGTCTTGGTCGGAGAACTTCGACCGCGGCGACGGCCAAGTGCTGCAAGGGCAGGGTAACGTCGGCTTCGCGCTGAGCGGCGACGGTTTCATCAACCTTTCGGTCTCGGCCAAATCGCAAGAGCAGTCCAACCGCTCGCGGCCGCTGCCGACGAGCATCCGGATCTACCGGGCACCCGACCCGCGCGAGGCGACCGCCGACCGCTTGATCTTCAAGACCTATGGCCAATACCCGCAGAAGGGGGTCAACACCGCCTATAACCTCGAGATGCCGTTGGAATCGGCCGAGTTGTATTCGTCGGGCACGCTCAGCTTCCGCGAATCTCAACTGCCCTTCACGCCCCGCCTGAATAACAGCGACCGCACGACAGGTTCCAACACGGCGTTGCCCGAAGTGTATCCCAACGGCTATGTGCCCACCCAGGTCATCGACGAGACCGACTTCGACCTATTGTTGGGCGTGCGCGGCGAGACGTCGACGTGGAATTGGGATCTATCCACCCTCTACGGCCGCAACCGCGCCGACCAGGACACTATCACGAACATCAACGCCAGCTTAGGCCCCACCAGCCCGCGTGAATTCAAGATCGGAGTGCTGACATCGTCTGAATGGGTAACGTCGGCGGATATCACGCGGCCCTTCGACACGGACATGGGTGAGTTGCAGGTTTCGTTCGGTGCGCAGGTGCGCCGCGAAACCTACGACGTCGAGGCCGGTGACGAAGCCGGCTACATCACTGGCAACTACGTCATTCCGGCAGGTCAGCCTTTCGCCGGCCAACGCCCGCCCGGCGGCGCTCAGGCCACGCCCAGCTTTCGTCCCGAGGACGAGGCCGACGCCAGCCGCTCGAATTACGCCGGTTACGTGGAGTTGGGCCTGACGCCGACCGACAGCTTTTTCGTCGGCGTTGCGGGCCGCTACGAGAACTACAACGACGCCAGCGGCGATACGCTGATCGGCAAGATCAACGCGCGCTACGAGCTGACCGACGACCTCGCCGTGCGCGGCGCTTTCAGCAACGGTTTCCGCGCGCCCAGCCTGGGCCAGCAGTTCTACGCATCCACTACCAACCAGTTCCGCACGGTCAACGGTGTGCCCAACGTGGCGCTGCTGATCAAGACGCTGCCCGTAGGTTCGCGCGAGGCCGTGGCGTTGGGGGCCGAGCCGCTGACGCCCGAGGAATCGGTCAACTCCAGCATCGGCTTGACGTACAACCCAGTTCCTGAACTGTCGCTGACCATCGACGGGTACCGCATCAACGTGGACGACCGCATCTCCGTCACCAGCACGCTGGCGGGCGTGGATGCCGCCGGGCGTTTCACTCCGGTCAGTGCGATATTGGTGGCCAACGGGCTTAACCCTAACCTCAGTGCGCAGTACTTCACCAACGCTATCGATACGCGCACCGAAGGCCTCGACGTCGTCGCCTCGTGGCGTCAGAATCTCGACGACTTGGGGTTGATCCGCTGGAGTCTCGCCTACAATCGAAACTACACCAAGATCCGCCGGGTGAAGGACAACCCGCCGGAACTTGCCGCGCTTGGCCCCACGTTCATCCTGTTCGACCGCGCCTCACGCGGCCCGCTCACCAGCGGTACGCCGCAGGATAAGTTCGTGTTCGGGGCCAACTGGTCCCTCGACCGCTATAACTTGAACCTGCGCGCGGCGCGGTACGGCGAGTTCACCGTGACCAGCACCGTCGTTGCTAACGACCGCACCTATTCGCCGGAGTGGGTCGTGGATCTCGAAGCCAGCGTTGACATCACCGAAAACTACGGCATCAGCGTCGGGGCAAACAATTTGTTCAACACCTATCCCGACGACATCGGCATCTTCAACACCAACCTGGGTCTTGGCCAGTACCCGACGTCTTCTCCTTTCGGGTTTACCGGCGGGTCGTACTACGTGCGCCTGAGCGCGAAGTTCTAGGCGCTTAAGGCAGCGCCGTGAGCGCAACCGAGGTTACACGCGCCACGCGGCTGCGCTCGATCATCGGCGGCTCGGCGGGCAATCTGGTCGAGTGGTACGACTGGTACGTCTATTCGGCGTTCACGTTGTACTTCGCCCCGGTGTTCTTTCCCGCGGGCGACCGCACGGCGCAGCTATTGAACGCCGCGGCGATCTTCGCCGTCGGTTTTCTGATGCGGCCCATCGGCGCGTGGATCATGGGCGTGTACGCCGACCGCAAGGGCCGCAAGGCGGGGCTGACGTTGTCGGTCTCGCTGATGTGCGCGGGTTCGCTGTTGATCGCCGCGACGCCCGGCTATGACGCCATCGGTTGGCTCGCACCTGCCTTGCTGGTCTTGGCGCGACTGATGCAGGGCTTGAGCCTCGGCGGCGAGTACGGCGCCAGTGCGACGTACTTAAGCGAAATGGCGGGCGCGAAGCGGCGCGGCTTTTATTCCAGCTTTCAGTACGTCACGCTGATCGCGGGCCAACTCACCGCGCTGTGCGTGCTGCTGGTGTTGCAGGCGCTGCTGACCGAGGACCAACTGGAAGGCTGGGGCTGGCGCATTCCCTTCGCGGTGGGCGGCGTGTTGGCGGTCAGCGTCTTTTATCTGCGTCGCAAGCTGGTCGAGACGCCATCCTTCACCAACGCCCAGGCCGCCAAGGCCCCGCAATCGAGCGGGACGTTGCTGATCCGCAGCCATCCGGGTGCTGCGTTGCTGGTGGTGGCGCTGACGGCGGGCGGCACGCTCGCCTTCTATGCTTTCAGCACCTACATGCAGAAATTCCTGGTCAACACCTCGGGGTTCGACCGCGAAACCGCCTCGGCGATCATGACCGCTGCGCTGTTCATCTACATGCTGTTGCAGCCGGCGGCCGGCGCGCTGTCCGACCGCATCGGCCGCAAGCCTCTGTTGATCGGCTTCGGCGTGTTGGGCGTGACCTGCACCTGGCCGATCTTCTCCACGCTCGCGGGCACCACCGATCCATACGTGGCGTTTGGGGTCGTCATGGCGGCATTAGTGATCATAACCGGCTACACCTCGATCAACGCCGTCGTGAAGGCTGAGTTGTTTCCCGCCCACATCCGTGCGCTGGGCGTGGCGCTGCCCTATGCGCTGGCCAACACCATCTTCGGCGGCACGGCGGAGTACGTGGCGCTGTGGTTCAAGTCGCGCGGCATGGAAAGCGGCTTTTATTGGTACGTGACGTTCATGATCGGCGTGTCGCTTGCGGTCTATCTATTCATGCGCGATACGCGCACCCATAGCCTGATCAAGGAGGACTGAGCATGCGGTTTCTCGTTGCGGCGCTCCTGCTGTCGGCCTGCGCGTCCGCGCCTCAGCCCGGCAATACGCTGCGCGATTGCGCCGAGTGCCCGGAGATGGTGATCGTGCCGCCAGGCAGCTTCGTCATGGGCTCGGCCGAGACCGATGTCCCGCGCGACAAGGACGAAGGACCGCAGCGCACCGTGACCATCCCGCGCGCCTTCGCCGTCTCCAAATTCGAGGTTACGCGCGGACAATTCCGCCGCTTTGTCACCGAGACCGGGCACGTGGCCGCCAAGAACTGCTCGGTTTGGACGGGCACGAAGTCCGAACGCGTTGCGGAAAAAAACTGGGAGGATGTGAACACACCTCAAACCGACGCGCACCCGGTCGGCTGCATCAGCTGGGAGGACGCGCAGGCCTATATCGCATGGCTGGCGCAAAAGACCGGAAAGCCGTACCGCTTTCTCAGCGAAGCGGAGTGGGAATACGCATCACGCGCGGGGTCGGCGGGAAAGTACTCCTTTGGCGATAACGAATCTGACTTATGCAAGTACGGCAACGTCGGCGATACGACGGCGAAGGAAGCCGGCGGAGGCAACTGGGTTTACGCCGACTGCCGCGACGGTTTCGGCATCGGCTCCGCGCCGGTGGGGTCATTCTTGTCCAATCAATTTGGAATCCATGACATGCATGGCAATGTGTGGGAGTGGGTCGCGGACTGCGGGCACGACAGTTACGTCGGCGCTCCGCTGGACGGCTCGGCGCGCACCGACGGAGACTGTAAGATGCGCATCGACCGCGGCGGCGGCTGGTACAACAACCGCGGTACCAATCGTTCCGCCGAACGCGCGTTCTATCCGCCCAATGCCGGCAGCGGCAATATCGGCCTGCGCGTGGCCCGCAATCTCGACTGATCATTTATTAAGGAGACCACACAATGCCCCGCATTCTCGCAGCTGTCTTGGCGATGTTGATCGCTGCGCCTGCTGTCGCCGCCGAAGTGGCGCGCCACGCCAATCCGCCGCCGGGTTTGATCTTGGCTGGGGTCACGGTGCCGCCGGGTGCGGAAACCTTGATGTTAAGCGGGCAGGTGCCGTCGCCCATCGATCCCAAAAACACCAAGGGCTTTGAAGCCTACGGCGATACCCAAACCCAAGCAGTCAACACCTTCAGGAAAATCGAGGCGACCCTGAAACAGTTGGGCTGGTCAATGCAGGACGTGGTCAAGCTGACGGTGTTTCTGGTGGGCGATCCGAAGTTGGATGGTCGCATGGATTTCGCGGGCTTCAACGCCGCTTATCGCCAATACTTCGGCACGGCCGAGAACCCAAACGTAGTGGCGCGTTCCACCATGCAGATCGCCGGACTGGCGAGCCCGTACTTCCTGGTGGAAATCGAGGCCACGGCCGCGCGGATGCCCGCCAAGCCCTGATCGCGGCGCAAACACCACACGCGAGAAACCTGCTCGATACTTCTGCGCCTTTGCCCGCAACCTCCAGTTGGGTGAAAAGGGAAGCGCAAGGCTGTCTGAATTTGTTCAGGCCGCCCCTGGTTTCACATTCCTTAAACCAATCTCTTTCATAGAGTTAGGATTAAGTCTCGCCCTCAGGTCAGTAGGCTTCCGCTCCATGCTGCGCTCTGCCGTCCGTCACCTTGTTCTCGCCGTTTCCATTTTGGCGTGCAGCGCTGGCGTGCACTCTGCTGCCGCGCAAACTGTCGCCGCATCCGAGGCGTTGCGCTTCGTATATCCGCTCAGCAAATTCGCGCCGCGTCCGGGCGCGGTGCGTCTGGTGGACCAGAACGCGGGTGTGGATTTCTCGATCCCGATCTCCTCGCGCATCGCCGTGCAGGCCGCGACGCTGAGCATCCGCATCACCAGTTCTCTGGCGCTCGCCCCGCAAACCTCGGTGCTCAGCGTGCTGTTCAACGGCACGACCCTGGGCCAGGTGCGCCTGAACGCCGCCACGCCGACCTCGACCATCCGCGCGAACGTGCCGCCGGAGCTCATCATCCCCGGCTTCAACAAGCTCACGCTGGCCGCCGTGCAGCACACCGGCGCGGAATGCGAAGACCCCGAAGACCCTTCGCTGTGGTCCGAGGTCGACGTGGTCAACTCCTCCATCGAGATCACCGGCCGCGCGCGCAATGCGCCTTACCGCTTGTCCGAGCTCGATCAGGTCATCACGCCGGGCATCGGCGGAGTGCGCGAGGTGATGATATTGACCCCCGATAACGCCGGATCGCCGACGCATCTTGATGCAGGCGCGCTGGTAGCTCAGGCCCTCGCGTTGCGCACGCAATACGAACCGCTGCTGATCCGCAGCGCGACGTGGACGCCCACGGCCCCCAGCCGCGAAGGCGAAGACCCCTTTGCCGCCTACGCCGACCAGGATCTGGTCGTGCTGGGCTCCACCGCCGAGATCACCACCGCCGTGCCCAGCTACGACAGCCCGGCCTTGGCCGGTCCGCGTGTGAGCCTGCGTACGATGCCCAACGGCAAGATCCGCATTCTGGTCTCGGGCCGCACCGGTGACGAACTGAAGGTCGCGGCCACCGGCTTGGCGCTGGCCGACATTCCCGTCACCGACGCCTACGATACGCTGATCCGCGCCATCACCGCGGATGCGTCGCGTCCGGCGGGCGGCGAGCGCTCGTTGCGAGCAGATTGGAAATACACCTTCGAGGACCTCGGCCTGACCACCCAGGTGGTGCAGGGTTCGGGCATTCACGACGTGTTCATGGACCTGCCGATGCCGCCCGACCTCTACACGCATGAATCCGCGCAAGCCAAACTGTCGCTGGATTTCAGCTACGGCGCAGATATGGGCGTGGGCTCGGTGCTGAACGTGGAATTGAACGGCAAATTCATGCACGGCATTTCGCTCGAAAACAAAGAGGGCGGCACCTTCCGCGGTTATGAAATCTATCTGCCGTTCCGCGACTTCGTGCCCGGTGCCAACCGCCTCGGTTTCTCCATCCACATGCGAATCCCCAACGTTGTGATGTGCACCGGCGCCAAGGGCCGTCACCTGGCCATGACGCTGTTCGGCTCGTCCGCACTCACCTTGCCTCCGGCGAGCAACGTCGCCGCCCAACCCGACCTCGAACTATTCTCGCGCACCGCGTTTCCGTACTTCCGCCCGGATCAGGCCACGCCGGTCACAATCATGGTCGCCGACAAAAGCCTAATCGGCGCGGGCTGGATGGTTGCAGGTCGTCTGGCCCAGATCGTCCGCGCGCCGCTGGGCGGCGTGTCGTTGTCGGTCGGCGTGACGCCCAAGCCCGGGTTCAGCATCATCATCGCGCCCGCCGCGGCCTTGCCCGGCGAGTTGTTCCAGCAGGTCAGCTTCGGCGTGGGCCGCAGCAACAAAGTGCCCTATCGCGCCTTTAACGCGCCCGTGGGGACGCCCGCACCCGGCCTGATCGATCAGGCCATGACCTTCATCTGGGGCGCGTCGCCCACGCAGGCCGCCGCGCGGCCCTCCACCGGCTTTGTCGAGCAGGTCAACTCGCTGGGCCGCAACGGCGTCATGACGGCGTTTGCCTCACCCGGCGGCAACGCCACCACCACCGTCATCACCGCCGAAAGCGCCACGCAGATCGACGCGCTGGTGTTGCAGTTGATCTCGCCCGGCATTTGGGGCCAGGCCAAAGGCGACTTCATGTTGTGGCGCGCGGACGCCGACGAGGTTACGACGCTGCGTCTCGGGCCGACCTATCAGCTCGGCCAGAGTGACCCTATTTTGGGCCTGCGCTTCTACGTCTCGCGCGACCCGTGGCTGTGGCTGTTCGGCACCATCGGCCTCTTGTTCGTGCTTTCGGCCTCCATTGTCTGGGTGCTGGCGCGCCGCGTGCGCCGCCGCGACGGGGCGTCATGAAGCTGCTGGCCGCGATCGGGATCGCCGCCGCCGCCGCACTTGCGTTTTACCTTTTGCGCGGTGCGCCGCCGCCCCGCCCGCTCGCGGCGGCCGACTGGACGGTGTATGCCGCGCAGTTCGTCACGCCCGAGGGCCGCGTGATCGACGTGGACAATAAGAATGTCAGCCACTCCGAAAGCCAGGGCTTCGGCCTGGTGCTGGCCGAGGCGTACGATGACCGCGCCGCCTTCGACCGCATGCTGGGCTGGACTGATGCCAACTTGCGCCGCGACGACGGCTTGTATGCGTGGCGCTATCTCGCCGACGATGGCCTGCCCGATCGGGTGCCCGACAAGAACAACGCCACCGACGGCGACATTCTGATCTGCTGGGCGCTGTTTCGCGCCGCCGAACGCTGGGACGAGGAAGGCTACCGCACCCAAGCGTTGTCGCTGGCCGACGTCATCAAAACCAAGCTGATCGTCGAGCGCGAGGCAACCACGCTGCTCAAGCCGGGACTTGAGGGTTTTTTCACCGACGATAAAACCGTCGTTAACCCGTCCTACTGGGTGTTTCCGGCACTGATTGAAATCGGCCAAGCCACCGGCGATGCGATCTGGCGCAAGCTCGCCGCCGACGGTGCGGCGTTGATGGCCCGTGCGGGCCAGGGCCGCTGGAATTTACCGCCTGACTGGCTAGATCTCCACGCCGTCCCCCGACCCGCCGCCGGTTTTCCGCCGCGTTTCAGCTTCGATGCCGTGCGCGTTCCGCTGTATCTGGCCTGGGCGGGGCTGGGCGACGTGGCCGCCTTCAAGCCCTACGCCGATTTTTGGGGCCGCAATGACCCGCCTCCAGCGTGGGTGGATCTGACCGACGACAGCGAGGCGGAGTACGCCGTCTCGCCGGGCGTGGCGGCGATCCATGAAATTGCGCGTGCGCGCGCCCAAGGCCGATCCATCGCAGCGCTAGATCTCGGTGCGCTGACGCAAGGGCAGGGGTATTATTCCTCGAGCTTGTTCCTGCTCGCGAAGCTGGCCGTGCATGCCTCCGGAGCCGCGCCGTGAAGCGCATTGCGCTGACCGTGATGAGCGTGTTGGCTGCGACACCCTGCGCGGCCTTGGCCCAACCGCGCACCATCGACACCAATCTCCAGGTCAAACCCGAACAGACCGATCTGACTCCCGCCCAACCGACGTTCGGGCGTTCGCGCGGAGCGGTGCCGTCCCAGGCCGAGGTCAGCGACTTCTGGCGCGTCATCCAGCGTGGTGAGGCCGATGCCGCCGCGCGTACGTTGCAACTCCTGCGCGGCAATTATCCCGGTTGGATCGCGCCGCCGGATTTCTCGCGCGCCGTCATCCAGTTGGAGGTCGACCGCGCCGCCTCGCGCCGCGATCTCGCCGGATTGTTGGCCTTGCGTGCGCAGCACCCCGACATGTTCGGCTGCGCGGCCGTCGTCAACGCGCAACTGCTCGCCGACGCCCTGATGGGCGTGGATAGGACCGCCGAGGCCATCGAGATTTATCTGGTGCTCGGCCAGGATTGCGACGTCGACGACGACCGCGCCAAGGCGCTGACCGCAGCGCTGAATCTCGCCGGTCCGGGCGAGATTCAAAGCGTGCTCGCGCGCATCGGCTTCATGACCAGCATGTCGCCGAGTTTGCGCAAGGCGATCGGCGTTCCTATGGTCACAGCCCGGCTGCGCTTGCTGCTGCTCGGTTCGGGACCCGCCCAAACGCAAATGCGCGCGCGCCTGGAAGCCGACATCACGCTCGCGCAAGACCCCGAGCAGGCCACCGCGCTGGGCAACTTCGACTTATCAAACAGCGATGCTGCTTCCGCACTTGTATGGTTCGACCGTGCGCTCGACTGGAACGGCGGTCTGCCCGCGCTGGAAGGCAAGCTTGCCGCATTGCCCATGCTGGGCCGCGCTGATGAAGCACGTTTGTTGGCGCAGCGCGCGGGATTATCGGCATCCTCGCTCGCAGGGGGCTACCGTGCCCAGGCGCTCGACAGCGCTCGCGCGGGCGACGTGGCGGGAGCGTTCAGAAATGCTGACGCGGCCGCAAAATCCGGCGTCGGCGTGGTATGGGAAGATTTGGGCTGGGCGCTGTTGGATCGCAAACGCCCCCAAGACGCAATGCGTGCGTTTGAAGCCGCGCCGCGCACCGAGAACGCCCGATATGGCCTGATTATCGCGTCCAATCGCCAAGGTGCGGCGTGGCACTCAGTCGTTGAATTATGTGCGCTCGAGGCGCGCACGCCGCGCACAGCTCAGATTTGCGGCGACATGCTCGAAGCCGCCGCCAAGGCCGCCTATGACGCCGAACGCTGGATGGAGGTGCGCGAGTTGCGCGCCCAAGGCCAAAGCCTCGGCTTGCAACGCGCAGCACTGGATGAATACGCCGGTTGGAGCGCGTTTCGCTTGAATGATGCGCCTGCGGCGGCGGAGTTGCTTGAACCACTGTATCAAAAAGGCGCAAACGTGGCTGCGGGCCTGTTCGCTGCGCTGGGTGTGGTGGGCCAGCCTGAAAAAGCTGCCGCGTTGTTCATTTCAAGCTCCCGCCGCGAGGCTGATCGAACCTTCGTCGCCGATGCGTTCAATGCCCGTGCCGTCGTACGCACCAAGGCAGGCGACACGGAAGGCGCGCTGAAGGATGCGCAAGCCGCGGGCACATATGATCCCACGCGGTTTGAATCCTTCGGCTGGGCCATGCTGGATGCGGACCAACCCAAGACCGCGCTTGAAGCTTTCAAAGACGCGCCCATGACCGAAAACGCGCGCTATGGCCGTTTGCTGGCCCTGCAGCGCACCAACGCACCCTGGGATGAAGCGCTGAAAGCTTGCGCGCCTGGTGCGTCGGAGCGCATCGACCAGATCTGCGCCGGGATCGCCGCCACGGCAGCCAACGCGGCCTATCAGAAAGAGTCCTGGGCTGACGTGCTGACCATCTACGACGCGGCCAAGCAATCCTCCATTAGTGTCGACGACATTCAGCCCCTGGCGGGCTGGAGCGCGTTGCGCTCGGCCGATCCCGACCGCGCCATCGACTTGTTCACGCACGCCTACGATGCCGGTGCGGACGTGGCCTCGGGCCTCGTCGCAGCCTACCGCGATGCGGGCCGCATGCCTGAGCTGGATGCGCGGTTGAAATCCGATGGCGGCAAACTGGCCACGGCGTTTGATGCCGACATCGCAGCGCCCTTGATGGCCCAGGAGCGCTACACTCAGCTTTATCGCTTGTCGCCCGAACGCTATGGACAATTTTCTGGGTTGGACCAACCCAGCTTCAGCGTCTCGGCTATCGCGCGCGGCAAAAGGGGCGCGGCCGGGCAGGATCAGCTTGACGCCGCCGCACTCAGCGTTCAGGGCCGTTATCCGTTACCAGACGGTGAATTGGTGCTCGCCGCCGATCGGCGCATGGTGCGTATCGGCACGGCGAACCCCGGTGACGCCGTGGGCAGCGCCGGTGCGGCGGTCGTGGCCAACGGTTCGCGCGATACGTTGATCACGCCCTCGGCCCGCTGGCGGCGTGACGCACAAGAATGGACCATCACCGCCGAACTGGGCGCATCGCCCCTGGGCGGCGTCATCGGCGGAAAACCCGTCGGCGAATTGATCGTCGAGCGCTCCTCCGGCGATTGGATCGTCGGCGCGGAGCTGTTCGCCGAGGCGCGGCTCGACAGCGTCTTGTCCGCATCCGGATTGCGCGATCCCTTCGGCGCGTCGGTCTGGGGCCGGGTGATCGAGCGCGGCGGCGCGCTACGCGCGATTTATCTGCTGCCCGGCGATTGGTCGGCGTCAGGCACGCTGGTCGCCAGCAATTTGAAGGGCAGGGCGGTGGCGTCCAACGACCGTACCCAAACTCGCCTCGGCCTCAGCCGCCAGTGGGCGGCGGAGGATTTCGATTTCATCCGCTGGGGTGTGTTTCACTCCTGGCAGAGCTTTGACCGAAATCTCAGTTTCTTTACGCTAGGTCACGGTGGTTACTTCAGTCCACAAAATCAAAACAGTTTCGGCTCGAACGTCGATCTTCGTACTAAGGCGGGACGGCCGTGGCTACTCGATGCGCAGTTTTCCCTGGCGTGGACCGCGCAGCGCGAGGCCGCCGTGCAACGCTTCCCTCTCACGCCTGATGGCCAAATCGTCGGCGGCGTGAAAAGCGACGGACTTAGTTTCGAGTCTCTCCTGCGCGCGGGTCGCGTCGTTAATGATGGATTCATCCTCGGTGCTTACGTTCGTGCATCGGTTGCACCCAGCTATCGCGACTATGCCGGCGGTCTGACGCTGAGTTACTCTCTCGGCGCAAGAACCGGCGGCGTGCCGACCGACCTGCCGACCCCCGTGGACCGATCGAACCGATGACGACACCGACTTCCGCGCTGACGTTCGTTCCCGTCCGTCCCGACGCGTTCATCCGCCCCGCCAAGACCTCTGCCATCCGTTTCAGCTATGCCGTCGCCTCGCTGCTGGGATTAGCCGGGCTCGCGCTCGGTGTGCCCTCCATCTGGGATCTGCTTTCCACTGGCACCGCAGCCTTCGGCGTCGAGGCCCTGCGCGATTTCGCCGGACCCGCCTTCGCCGGCGCTGTGGCGTGCTTCATCTTCGGCCACCGCATCATCGCGCGCGCCCGGCTGGACTGGAACACCACCACGCAGCAGGCCATCGCCGCCATGCGCCAGTCGGCATGGAAACGCAGCATCTGGCTCGACGTCGAGATCGCCGACAGCTTTCCGAGGATTTTATTGTCGCGCCGCGATCGCATCATCGCGCTGGCCGGCCACGACGGAGTGATGATTCCCGCCGACGCCGTGGCCGACGTGGAGAGCACGCGTCTGACCTGGCCCGGCCTGTGGCAGCGCGGCCAGCCCGTGCTGCGCCTGGTTTTGAAGCCGCAATTCGGCGGCGGCGACATCTATGTCACCGCCGGCGACGGCATCACGCCCGCATCGCCCAGCCGCGTGCATGCGTTGAAGGAGCAGCTCGCGGCCTTCGACGCCGAGATGCGCCGGCCGCTGGTGCTCGACGAGCCCCAGGTGATCTTCGAGAAGACCGGCAATGTCGTGCCCCTGCCGCTGCGCGCCGCAGGGGAATAGCGCGCCCGCCCATTCATGAGCTTCTTCGCCCGCCCGCATGTGGAGCGCGTACAGCCGCTGATCGTCTGGCGCAGCCGCATCACCAAGTTCGTCTTCGCCCTGATGTGCCTGGCCGCCGCCGCGCTCGCTGCCGTGCCTGTGGACGCCGAGGCGCAAGGGCTGTTCGCCGTGGCATCGGTGATGCTGCTCTGGCTCCTGCGCAACCACGCCGAGGAATACCCCGAGGATCTGGCGCGCGCGGCGCTCATCGTCATCGGACTGTTCGTCAGCGTTCGATACATCGTCTGGCGGTTCTTCTACACGCTCGGTGGGGCCGACGTGATCAGCGCGGTGTGCGCCTTCCTGCTGTTCGCAGCGGAAGTCTATGCCTTCCTGATCCACTTCTTCGGCATCGCGGTGAATTTCTATCCGCGCTCGCGCCCCGCATTGCGGCTGGACGCCAAGGACGAGGACGTGCCTATTGTCGACATCCTGGTGCCGACCTACAACGAACCGGCCGAACTGCTGGAAGTCACGCTGCGCGCTTGCGCCATGATCCGCTATCCGGCGGGCAAGCTGAACATCTACCTATGCGACGACGGTGGCACCAACCAGAAGCAGCGCGACGCCGATCCGCGCAAGGCGCGCGAGGCCAAGCAGCGCAAGGCCGAGCTGCAGACGATGTGCTACGGCCTGGGCGTGAAGTACGTCACGCGCGCGCGCAACGAGCACGCCAAGGCCGGCAACCTCAACTCCTGCCTCATCGACCACGCTCGCGGCGACCTTGTGCTGATCCTCGACGCCGATCACGTGCCAACGGCCGACATTCTGGAACGCACCGTGCCGTGGTTCATCAAGGATGAAAAAGTTTTCCTGGTCCAGACGCCGCACTTCATGGTCAACCCAGATCCCATCGACCGAAACCTGCTGCAGGCGTTTCGCCGCATGCCCTCCGAGAACGAGATGTTCTATCTCACGGTGCAGAAGGGCCTGGACAACTGGGACAGCACGTTTTTCTGCGGCTCGGCCGCGTTGCTGCGCCGCGACCATCTCGACAGCATTGGCGGGCTGACGGGCGAGACCATCACCGAGGACGCCGAGACGGCGCTGGAACTGCACTCGCGCGGGCTTCGCAGCGTCTATGTCGATCACCCCATGGTCGGCGGACTGGCGCCGGAATCCTTCTCCGGCTTCGTCATTCAGCGCATGCGCTGGACGCAGGGCATGGTACAGATCATGTTGCTGCGCCTGCCGCAATCCATCGCCAAACTGAAGTGGTACCAGGCGATGTGCTACCTCAATTCCTGCTCGTTCTGGTTCTTTCCTTTCGCGCGGCTGATCTTTCTGTTCGCGCCGCTGGCTTATCTGTTCTTCGGACTGCAGGTCTACAACGCCAGCACGATGCAGATTTTGGTGTACACGGTGCCGCACATCATCGCGTCATACTTCATCACGTCCATTTTATTTCAGCGCACGCGCTGGCCGCTGGTCTCGGAGCTCTACGAGATGATGCAGTCGGTCTATTCCGTCCGCGCGCTGGTCCAGGTGATCCGCAACCCGCGCAAGCCCTCGTTCGTGGTCACGCCTAAGGGTGAGGTGCTGGATGACGATCTGGTGTCGCCGCTGATCCGCCCGTTCTACGCGTTGATCGGCTTGGTGCTGTTGGCCGGGGCCTTCGGTGTCTGCCGCTATTTCGCCTACCCAGGCTACGAGGCGCTCACGGCTGTCGTCATGACCTGGAACGTCGTCAACTTGCTCATTCTGTTGGCGTCGCTCGGCGCGCTGCTGGAACGCAAGCAGCGCCGCTCCACGCCGCGCATGCCCGCCGCCGTGCGCGGGCATTTTGAACTGGCCACGGGCGAGGTCATCACCGGCATCATCGATGACATCTCCTCGGGCGGTGTTCGGATTGTTTTTGACGATGACAGCGGCAAGCTGGCCAAGGCCGGCACGCGCATGGTGCTGAAGGTGTGGATTCCCGCCCTGCGCCGCGAGGCCGCCATCAAGATCGACGTCAAGTCCGCGTTCATGGTCGGCCGCCGCCCGGCCGTGGGCGGCAGCTTCGAGATGCGCCGCGATGAAACCATCGACGAAGTCATTGCCTTGATGTACGGCGACAGCGAATCCTGGTCGCAGTTTTCCTCGCGCCGTACCCGGCCCATGCCGTTCTTTAAGGCGTTGGGGATCATCGTGCGGTTGAGCGTGCCGCAGATCGGCGCGCACACCAAAATTCTCGCCGCCGACGCCCGGCGGCTGTTTCAAAGCCTGATGCGCCGTTTCAGCGCGCCAAGTCGACCGTAAGGCCGATCCCGCGCGCTTTGGCGGCCTCGTACACGTAATGCGCCGCGGCCAGGTCTTGGGCGGTGACGCCGAGTGACTTGTAGATCGTGATGTCCTGGGGCGAAGTGCGCCCGGGCTTTGTACCCAGCAGCACCTCGCCGATTTCACCGATGATGTGCTCGGCTGTGACCGTGCCGTCCTTGACGGCGTTCAGCAGTTCGCCCGCCTGGGCCAGTGCCGCCTCGCGGTAGTCCACATAGAACCGCCCGCGCTGCACGCACACGCTGTCCACTTCTGCTGTTGTCGGAATAGCTGAGCCGACGAGATTGAGGTGCGTGCCCGCGCGCACCCATTCGCCCTTCAGGATCGGTGTAGAGGCTGAAGTAACAGTGCAGACGATGTCGGCTTCGGCCACGGCGTCCTGAACCGTGGCGGCGGTGGTCAGTTTCGCCGCGACCTTCTGGTGCGCGATGAAGGCCTCGGCCTTGGACCGCGTACGGCCCCATACCACGACTTCTTTGATGTCGCGGACCGCCAGCATGGCGTGCAGATGGTGGTGGGCTTCCTCGCCGTGGCCCAAAATCGCCAGCCGGCGTGAATCCGGGCGTGATAACGCGCGTGTGGCCAGGGCACTGGCCGCGCTGGTGCGGATGGCGGTGAGCGTGCCGCCCTCTATCAGCGCCATCGCCAGGCCTTCCGCAGCGTCGAACAGCATGACGGCGCCCACATGCGTGCCGTGGGGGCTGCCGGCGGGGCGCTCGTACTTGCTGACAATCTTGACGCCGAAGCTGGCCGGGTCGGCGATGTAGCCCGGCATGAGGCCTAATTTCCCCTTGGTCTCGGGCACGGGCATGAACTGGCGCAGCGGCAGCACCACGCGGCGCTGCGAGACTTGGCGCATGGCCGCGTCCATCACCTCGATGCACGCGGGCAAGGGCAGCAGTTCTTCGATCTGGGACTTGGTGATGATCAACATGTCAGGAACTTCAGCAGGTGTTGGTTGTAAGCCTCGGGGACCGTGCGCGGACAAAAATGCCCGCCTTCGGGAAGGATGGTTTTTTGCGCCTCCGGTATCAGCGCCGCCAGTTCGTCGAAAAACCCCGGCGGGGTGATCTGGTCGTCGCGCGCGCCGATGACGAGAGTCTGTGTCTTGATGTTCTTCAACTGCGCGCGCAGGTCGTGCGCCATGACGGCGTCCAGCCGGATGCATTCGGTTTCCACACCCGCGAAGTCGCGCAACCGATCCGCTGCGAAGGACTGCGAGGCGGCAAATTCTTTTTGGAGATGCCACGCGGGCGTGCCGAGCAGGGTGCCGAACATTAAATAAGCTTCAGCTCCGGCGCGCTGGAGGACGTCCTTGCGCGCCTGGATTTGCGCGACAAACAATGAGTCTGGCCCGGGCCATGAGGAACTCAAGACCAGCTTATCTAGCCGATCAGGGTGGTTCAGCGCGATGTGCTGGCCCATGGCCCCGCCGGTGGAATGGCCCACATAGTGCGCCTTGTCGATCTTCAGCGCGTCCATCAGCGCCACGGCGTCTTCGGCCATTTCGGCGGTGGAGGGCGCTGGACGATCACGCCCGCTGCGGCCCACGCCGCGGTGGTCGTGCAATACGACTTTGAATCGCGCCGACAACGCTTTGATCTGTTCGCTCCAAAACTGCGCGCGGCCGCCCAGGCCCGGCACCAGCATCAGGACGGGGCCCTCGCCGAGCGTTTCGGCATATATATGTCCGCTGGGAATACTGATCAGGGGCATGGTGTGGTGATAGCGGCTGGCTGCCCGCCCGCACAAATAGATTCGGCGGCCGTGGATATGCCCTTGAGGCATAAGGGCTTAATCGGTACAGTCCGCGTCGCGACAGGTTCCTCGAAAGAGGATCAAAAGGGAACTCAGGTGTAACACCTGGGCTGCCCCCGCAACTGTAAGCGGCGAGTCCGCGCGTCAACGAGCCACTGGGTGCGTCAAACACCCGGGAAGGCGGCGCGCAACGGACAACGACCCGCGAGCCAGGAGACCTGCCCGTCGCCGTCGTCCTTCGATCGGCCGGGGTGTGCCGCGCGAACGGGGTCTTTCCCGAGAGGCGGCATGTTCGTTCACCGCGCGTTGCGCGGGGGCGAGGCAGGTCCGGTTCCGGCTCGGTCTCATCCCTTCGCGCGCGCACCGCAAACTCGAAGGGAAGACCCATGAAGCGTATCTTGATTTCCTGCTCAGCTCTGTTCGCCGCCACGCATGCGGCGGCCATGGACCAGATCGTGGTCACGGCCACCCGTTCGCCGCAACCGCTGGTCCGCATCGGCTCGTCGGTGACGGTGCTCGATGCCGCCATCATAAAGTCCACGCAGACCGTCGTAATCTCCGATCTGCTCGGCCAGACGCCGGGCGTGAGCGTGACGCGCAACGGCGGTATCGGCGGGGCGACGGCGTTGCGGATACGCGGCGCGGAAACCGACCAGACCGTCGTGCTGATCGACGGCGTGAAGCTGAACGATCCGTCTGCCGTGGGCGGCGGCTACAACTTCGCCAATTTGCTGGCGGGGGACATCGACCGCATCGAAATCCTGCGCGGCGCGCAGTCGACGTTGTGGGGCAGTCAGGCCATCGGCGGCGTGGTCAGCATTCAAACCGCCGTTCCCACCAAATCCTTTGAAGCCTCGGTCGAGGCCGAAGGCGGCTCGCGCGCTACAGGCTCGCTCAAAGGTGCGGCAGGCGGCGCGGTGGAGCGCGTGTCATGGCGGCTGGCCGCGAGCCAATTTACCACCGACGGCATTTCGGCTTTCGCGCGCGGCACCGAGGACGACGGCTACCGCAATACCGGGGCCAGTGGGCGGTTGAACGTCGAACTGGCGGAGGATGTGTCGCTGGATGCACGCGGGGTCTATTCCAAGGGCCGCAACGGCTTCGACGGCTTCCCGCCACCCTTGTTCGCCTTCGCAGACACGCCACAGTATGGCTTCACGGAGGAGATCCTGGGCTACACCGGCCTCAACGTCGGGCTGTTCGACGGCAAGCTGGCCAACCGCGTGGCCTATACGCTGACCGACACCGACCGCGACGACTTCAACCCCAACCAGGCCGTCACCACGCGCACCTTCGACGGTCTGGGCAAGAACAAGCGCTGGGAATATCAGGGCACGTGGGCGGTGAGAGAGGGCATCAGCGCCGTATTCGGGTTGGAGAACGAACGTTCATCGCTGCGCACGGCCTCGCCCAGCGCGTTCAATCCCAATCCAGTTCCTGTACGCAGCAAAGTGGAACTCACCAGCGGCTACGCCCAGGTGCAGGCGCAAGCAGCGCCGGGGCTCACCATGACGGCGGGTCTGCGTCACGACGACCACGACACCTTCGGCGACAAGACCCTGGGCCAGGCCGCCGCCGCGTGGGCGCTGAACGACGGTGCGACGATTGTACGCGTCAGTTTCGGCCAGGGCTTCAAGGCCCCGACGCTGTTCCAGCTTTACAGCAGCTTCGGCAACACCGCGCTCAAGCCCGAGGAGGCCGACAGCTGGGACGCCGGCCTCGAGCATAACGTCAACGACAATTTGGTGGTCTCGGCCATCGGCTTCGCGCGAAAGACCAAGAACCAGATCGACTTTGCCGGTTGCCCCGGCAATCCCTTCTGCCGTCCGGCCACGTTTGGTGTCTATGACAACATCGCGCGCACCACGGCCAAGGGATTAGAATTGTCCGCCACGGCCAAGCTCGACGCACTTTCGGCCCAAGCCAACTATACCTACACCGACACCGAGAACACCTCGCCGGGCAGCGTCAACCGCGGCAAGGTGTTGGCGCGACGCCCCAAGACCAGCGCCAATCTGTGGCTGAATTATCTTTGGCCCATGGAGGTGGCGACCGGCATCGGCGTGAAGTACGTCGGTGACTCGTTCGACAACGCCGCCAACTCCTTCCGACTTGAGGATTACACCGTGGTCGATCTGCGCGCCTCCTGGCCGGTCAACGACACGGTGGAACTGTATGGGCGCATCGAAAACCTGTTCGACAAGACCTACGCCACCACGCGCGACTACGGCGCGCCGGGGCGAGGGGCTTTCGGCGGCATCCGTGCGCGCTTTTAGTCTGCTCTTGATGCTGCTGCTGGGCGCAGCCTCTGCTGAGGCTGCGCCGCAGCGCCCCATTCCGCAAAGAATTGTCTCGCTGTTTCCGTGCCTCGATACGATCCTGGTCAGCCTGGCCGATAAGAACCAAATCGCAGCACTCAGTTACTACGCGCGCGATCCGCGCTCGTCGACCATCGCCGAGGTCGCAGCGACCTTGCCCATGACCTACGGCACGGCGGAGGAAGTGCTGGCTCTGAAACCTGATCTCGTCGTCACCAGCGCGGTGGCCGAGTTCAAGACACGCCAGGCCCTGCAACGCATGAACGTGCCCATGGCGCTGTTCGACGTACCGCTCAGCGTTGCCGACAGTATCAAGCAGGTGCGTCAGATGGCCGCAGCCGTGGGGCAGCCGGCGCGCGGTGAGGCGCTGGTGGCCGAGATCGAGGCGGCGCTGATCTCCGCCGCACCTCCCCAGGACGCGCCGCCCATCACCGCGCTGATGTTTCAGGCCAACGGCTTCGTGGCGGGCAAGGGCGTGCTGATCGACGAGTTGTTGACGCGCACCGGTTTCACCAACGTCGCGCCGCGATACCAGTCCAAGCAGTTCGACATCGTCTCGCTGGAACGCATCGTCGCCGACCCGCCGCAGGCCTTATTGGCCGGCCGCACCGAATCCGCCGGGCGCTCCTGGGCCGACCGGGTGGTCTCGCACCCGGCGCTGAGCGGCGTAAAGGGCCGCATGGCGCGCGCGGAGTTCCCGGAAAAATTCTACCTCTGCGGCGGACCGGTGATTCCCAAAACGCTGGAGCTGCTGGCTGAGGCGCGGCGCGGCATCGAGGCCCAATGACCGCTGTTTCAAAATCACTGCTGGTGCTGCTTCTTGTAGTGCTCGGCCTCGGCAGCCTGATCGCCGGGCGCGTCTGGGTGCCGTGGGACGCCTGGTTCACCCTCACCGACGATCCGCGCTGGCTGATCGTGCTGGAACTGCGCATCCCGCGCACCATTTTAGGTATGCTGATCGGCTTCGCGCTCGGCATGACGGGTGCTGCGCTCCAAGGCTACACCCGCAACCCCTTAGCGGACCCCAGCGTGCTGGGCGTGGCGTCCATGGCCGCGCTGGGCGCTGTGCTGACGCTGTTCTTCGGCCTGTCGATGAACCCGTGGGTCTTGCCGGCGGGTGCTATGCTCGGGGCCGTGGGCGGCTTGGTGGCGCTGTTGCTGCTGGCGGGGGCGACGTCGAGCATCCTCACGTTCATTCTGGCGGGCGCGATCCTCAACGTCGTGGCCTCGGCGGGTGTGGCACTCGCATTAAGTCTTGCGCCCAACCCCTGGGCGCTCAACGAAATCGTCAACTGGTTGATGGGCTCGCTCGCCGACCGCAGCAGCGACGACGTGCGCATGGCCGCCCCCTTCATCCTCGCCGGGTGCGCGCTGCTGTTGCTGACCACGCGCGCACTCGACGCACTGACCCTGGGTGAAACCGGCGCTCGCTCGCTCGGCATCAACCTGGCGGCCACGCGCGTCTTCCTGGCGCTTGGCGTCGGCTTGGCAACGGGAGCCTCCGTCGCGGCCACGGGCATCATCGGTTTCGTCGGTCTAGTGACGCCGCACCTCATGCGTCCCTTGGTGGGCGCGCGGCCCGGCGCGCTGTTGATCCCGAGCGGACTGGCGGGCGCGGTGCTGGTGCTGGCCGCCGACATTGCCGTGCGCGTCATCCCGGCTTCGGCGGAGATCAAGCTGGGCGTGGCCATGGCAGCACTTGGCGGGCCGTTCTTCCTGGCGTTGCTGATCGGCTTGCGGCGGAGGGTGGCATGACGCTGTCCGCACGCGATTTGCACGTCCGCTTGGGCGACAAGGCCGTGCTGGTGGGCGTCAGCGCATCCTTTGCGCGCGGGCAGGTCAGCGCCGTCATTGGCCCCAATGGTGCCGGCAAGTCCACGCTGCTGGCGTGTCTGGCCGGTTTGCGCGCCCCCGACCAAGGTCGTGTGACGCTGGATGATTCAAACCTTTTAGAGCTGCCCCCGCGTGCGCGCGCGCAGCGCATCGGCTTTCTGCCCCAGAACCCGGAAATCGCCTGGGGCGTTCAGGCGAGCACGCTCATCGGGCTGGGCCGTACGCCGTTTATCGGCGCGCGCGGGCTTTCAAGCGAGGATGAGGTGGCGGTGGACCGCGCGCTGGCGCAAACCCACACCACCGATCTCGCGCACCGCAACGTGCTCACGCTTTCGGGCGGCGAGCGCGCCCGGGTGCTGATTGCGCGCGTGCTGGCGGGCGTGCCGGATTGGATTCTGGCCGATGAGGCCCTGACGGGCCTCGACCCCGGCTATCAGCTCGACGTGGCGGAGATTTTCCGCGCGCTGGCGCACGATAATAAGTGTGGGGTTATCATCACGCTGCACGACCTGGCCATGGCGCTGCGGATTGCTGATCGCATCATTGTTCTGGCGGACGGCGGCGTGCTGGCCGACGGCCCGCCCGACGCCTTGACGCCCGAGGTGCTGCGCGCCGCTTACGGCATCGAGGCGCGCATAATGCAAGGTAGCCACGGCCCCATTATCGACGTCGTGGAGCGAAGCTAATTTTTTGTAGCTGCGTCGGGGCTTTGCAATACCTCGAAGTTTTCCTCACGGTCGAAGGCCCCACCGCCAATGCCGGAGTAAATGCTGGGATCGGCGGCCCTTGCCTCCGCGCCGAGCAGTACGCCGAGAACGAAAAGCAGACGCATTCCAGATTCGCTGTTCAGGGTTCAAAATCGGGCCAATTTTGGCATCAGACTAGTGCGCAACGCCCGGCAACGCATGGATTTTCGCGGACAATTCGGCGTGATTCGTTTTTCATACGCCACCCAAACACGCCGCAAAGCCAGGTATTTCAAGGCTTCCAGCGGGTCCCGAACAAAACTTTGCAAGCTGTGCGGAGTTACGATTCGTTGCCGGAAAGTCGGACACAAGTGTATGGGCTTGCGATATACTGTGGGCATTCATCGGCCCAGACCCGGAGACCACTCGCGATGTCCGACATGACCGAAGCCCCGACCGTTCCCCGCACCGGCCTCATGGGCCTGCTGTATCGCCCGCCGTTTGTGGGCTTGCTGGCGTTCTTCATCGTGCTGGTGGTTCAGGCGCTGGGCCACACCGTGATGATCGTCATGGAGAACTGGTTCGGCGAGGAATACGTCTACCACATCGCCTTCGCGATGGGCCTCGGCGGCGCGGCGCTGCTCTACATCGGCATGCGCAGCCCCAACGAAGTCACCGCGACCTGGCTGGGCTTCTGGGCCGGCACCTTCCTGTGGACCGGCTGGGTGGAGTTCTCGTTCGTATGGTCGGGCAACTACCTCAACGTGCCGGACCTGATGGACCCCAACATGCCCGGCCAGATCGCCACCAAGGCCGAGTACCTGGTGATGATGTCCTCGCTGGGCATCATCATGGCCACCTTGGCGTACTTCACCATGAACAAGGAAACGAAGTGCAACTTCTTCCTGTGGTTCCAGCGCCACGCGGGCCTTCGTACCGGCAAGCCCAACCCCAACCACGAGCGCAACTTCGCCGCCATCACCGCGTTGGAGACCATCTACGTCGTCTGGTTCTTCTACCTCGTGCTGCTGTTCATGTACGACGAGAGCATCCTGGGCGACCGCCATCCCGTCACCTACGGCATCTTCTTCCTCAACGTCATCTGGTCGGTCTATCTGTTCCAGCGCCTGATGAAATTCTGGAAGGTCACCACCGCCATCCGGTACGGCATCCCTACCGCGATCATCTGCTGGAACACCATCGAGATCGCGGGCCGCTGGCACCTGTTCACCGAGTTCTGGGAACACCCGCAGGACTTCGCGCTGGAAATGAGCCTGATCACCGTTGGCGTGGTGATCGCGGCGTTGTTGGCGGTGCGCACGCCCGAGCACCAGAAGGCCAAGCTGCGCAACGAGGAACTCGCCGCGCGCCAAGCGGCGGAGTAAGCACCTAAACCAGAAATGAAAAAGGGGGCCGATGGCCCCCTTTTTATTTACACCGTCACCACGCCCGAGAGCGCGATGGGCAGCTTGCGTACGCGCTGGCCCGTGGCGTTGAAGATCGCATTCACCAATGCGGGTGCGACGCCCGGCAGGCCCACTTCGCCCATACCGCCCGGGTGGCCGCCCTGGGCCATGACGTGGGTTTCAAGCTGCGGCGTTTCGGCGATTGTCAGCATGCGGTAGTCGCTGAAGTTGCTCTGCGTCACCTTGCCGTCCTTGACGTCGATCTGGCCGTGCAGCGCGGCCGAGAGTGCGTCGATCACCGCGCCTTCCATCTGCGCCGTGACGATGTTGGGGTTCACGACCGTATGGCAGTCGACGCAGCTGACGACGCGGTCGACTTTCAAGGTCCCGTCGGCGGCCACGGTGACTTCCACCACCTGGGCCACAATGGACGCAAACGCCTCCAGGAACGCCACGCCACGTCCGCGTTTGCCGCCCTTGGCATCCGGAGCCAGAGGCTGGCTCCATCCGGCTTTCTCGGCCAGCGTGTTCAGCACGGCCAAGTGCTTGGGCTTGTCCTTCAGCAGCGCGCGGCGGAACTCTACCGCGTCCTTGCCGGCAGCCGCGGCCACTTCGTCGATGAACGCTTCTTGATAGAAGCCGTTGTGCGACATCGTCACGCTGCGCCAGTTGCCGTTGGGCACCGGGTTTTCGCGCGCATTCAACCCTAAGCGCATGGCGGGGACCGCGTAGCAGGTGGCCGACATGGGCATCACCATGCCCCGGTCGGTCTTCGGGTCGCTCTTGAACGCGCCGTCGTTGCGCGTGTTGAAATCGAAGCTGACGGGCTTGCCGACGATCACGAAGTCTAGCGCCGTCATATTGCCGGCTGCGTCCAACCCTGCGCGGAAGCGCGCGGTCGTGGCGGGGCGATAGGTATCTTGCTGAACGTCTTCCTCGCGGCTCCAGGTCAGCTTGACCGGGCGGCCGGGGACTTTCATGGCGATCTCGACGGCCTGGCGCACGAAATCCATGTCTGCGCGCCGTCCGAAGCCGCCGCCCATCAGCACGCCGTGGACATTGACGTTCTCCTTCGGCACACCGGCGATTTTGGAGGCGTTGGTCGCCGCCGTGGAGGTCGATTGGCTCGGCGCCCACACAGTCACCTTGGCGGACTCAGGCTTGCCGTCGGCACCGGGTTCATACAGCGCCGTGCAGTTCATCGGCTCCATGCAGACGTGGGCGAGGTAAGGCGTTTCGTAGATCGCCTCTACCGTTTTCGCCGCGCCGCTCATGGCTGCGGGGAAACTCTCGTCATCCTTCAGCCACGAGACGTCGGCGTCATCGAAACGCGTGCGGTATTCCGCCACGGCGGCGGAAGAATCAAATCCCGGGCCTCCAGCGGCGCTGAAGGTGACTTTCATCTCGCTCACGGCCTTCTGCGCTGTCCAGGTGTTGTCGGCGACAACGGCCACGGCGTTCTTGCCCACCGACACCGCGCTGATGACGCCCTTGCGGTTTTTGGCCGAGGCTTCGTCGAAGCCCGTCACCATTTCGCCGAACACGGGGCTATGGCGCACGGCGGCATAGACCATGTTCGGCAGCTTCACGTCGATGCCGTAGCGCGCCGAGCCGTCGGCCTTCTCGGGGGAGTCCAAACGGTTCTTGGGTTGGCCGATGATGGTGAAATCTTTGGGGTCTTTGCGCGCGATCTCCATGGGCGTGCCGGGCGCGCTCAGCTTCGCCGCCGCTTCGGCCAGTTCGCCGTAGCCCAGCGACTTGCCTGACTTGGCGTGCAGCACGCGGCCTTGCTTGGTGGTCAGCTCGCTCACCGGTGCCTTCATGGCCGTGCTGGCCGCCTTCAGCAGCATGCCGCGCGCTACCGCGCCGACGTTGCGGCAATGCTCGAAGCTGCCGAACACCGCGCTCGACCCGCCGGTGAAAGTCATGCCCAGCATGGGGCTGATCTGCCAGCCCAGCCAGCGCGCCGCATCGGCCACCAGGCCGGGGTCTAAGAACACCCGGCCGATCTCGGCCATGGCGTAGCTGCCGTAGGCCTTGTCGAGCGGGGCGAGTTCGTAGCGCACCTGCTCCCAGTCCACGTCCAGTTCTTCTGCGATCAGCATGGGGATGGCGGTGGTCACGCCCTGGCCCAGCTCGGCGTTGGGGACGGCGATGGTGACGGCACCATCACGGGCGATCTTCACATACGCATGCACCACAAACTGATCGGGCGTGGTGGCGGCGAACTTCTTGCGCTCGTCACCGTCTTCCAGCGTTGACAAACCGTAGGCGACGGCCAGACCCCCGCCGACGGCGATGCCAGAGAGGATCATGGTGCGACGCGAGATTTTCATGGGGTATGTCCGGGGTAAGGGTGGTTGAGCCCAAAGTAAGCACCCCATAGCCCAAGGCAACCGCAGGGTCGATACACCCCGAACAACGGCCCCCACGGTATGGATAGGCTTAACCTTTTATAGGCAGGGATTTAGGCGGGCTCGGGTTGCCCGGGTTTGCGAGGACGCAGGGCAAGTTCCCGAATGGCGCTCCCGCCGTCGATGTACAGCCGGCCATTCAGGGCGAGGGCCGCAGCGATGCGTTGCCTGGCGATTCGCCCCGCCTCGGGGTGCCGCCCGTCCAACGCGCCAACCCGAATTGCGAACGCAAGGTCGAACGGCGCTTCGTCACGGCCCAACTCGAAATTTTCTATGCTGATCGTCCGGAATGACAGCGTTCCGGCGGCCATTTCCGTGCGCGACAACGATAGCGCTTGGGAGATTGCTTTGGCGGAGCGGTCGATGGCGAGGATGTGGCCGTTGCCGATGCGCCGCGCCACCTCCCGTGCTGCGGCGCCGGGTCCGCAGCCGATTTCCAGGACGCGCATCCCTTTGCGCAGCGGCAGGGCGTCGACGACTTTCAGCAGCCGATCCGACAACTGATGGGTCACATCATCTTCCTTGAATCAGCATCAGGAGACTTTGGGGTGTTTGCGGTTACGCGCGGTAAGTTGCTCGTTCGAGCCGGTGCACCAAGCAGGTATCCGCCCCGAACTGGCGCACACCGACAGGTTTGAAGCCGATACGCTGGTAAAAGCGGTGCGCGCGGACGTTGCGCTCCAGGGGGTCGATGATCACCGCCGTTACCGCCGGGTCGGCGAAGCAGCGCTCCAAGGCCATGCGCATCATGATGGTGCCGTAGCCCTTGTTCAGGGCGTCGGCCTCGCCGATCCAGATGTCGATGGCGCGCAGGTTGGGCTCGCAGTCGCCCCAGTAGTGCGTCTCCTCGCGCGCCGGGTCGATGATCTGGATGAAGCCGATGGGCCGCCCGTCCACTTCCGCAACCAGTTGCTCGCGCCAGTCATGGACATCGGGGACTTCGTTCTCCCAGTTCCAATCGTCGTTGGGGTCGGACTCCACGACGTGCGGTTCTTCATCCCAGCGACGCAGGGTGGGAATATCGGCGACGGTGACGGGGCGCAGTTTCATGCATCGGCTCCGGTGAGGTTGAAGCGCAACGAGCTAAAACCGAAGCGTGGCGGAAATGTGGTGGACCGCTTATCCCCGCCCCAACGCCGCATAAACTCCGCTGCGCAGCGCAGCACCCACTTCGCGTTCGCCGGGGCCTTGGTAGTGGGCCAGCGCCACGGCGGAAATTTCCTCCGCTGGGTCGACGAACCACACCGAGTTGGCGAGGCTGTACCAGCCGTAATCGCCCGCCGTGCCTGGCACGGTGTGCGGGGTGGGCGCGCTCGCGTCGGGCAGTCTGATTCCAATGCCGAGCCCCCAGCCGTAGCCCTTGAAGATGTCGATGGCGTAGGTGTCGTTCCAATACACCTCGCCGCCTTGGGAGGGTGTGAGTGCGTTGGTGGTCATGGCCTTCACGGTATCTGCTGTCAGAACCCGCGCGCCGTCCAACGCACCGCCCTGCCGCAGCATCTCAGTGAAACGAAGGTAGTCCGTGGCGGTGGAGGTCAGCCCGCCGCCGCCCGAGAAGAACGTACCGGGCTTGTAGTAATTGGCCGAGGGCGGGGCCAGCGCCGTGCCGTTGACCAGCTTGCCGTCGGGCGCGCGTCGGTAAACTTCCGCGAAGCGCGCAAGGTCGGTCACGGTGTTCGCCGTGTCGGTCATGCCGAGTTTGTTCGTCACGCGCTCGGCCAGGAACGCCGCGAAGGGTTTGCCGGAAATAACTTCCGCCACGCGCGCCAGCACGTCGGAATGAAAGCCGTAGCGCCATTTCGTGCCCGGCTGATGCAGCAACGGATACCTCGCCAGCTTGGCCATGCCCTGCTCGGTGGTCTGCTCCAGCGAGAGGATGTCGCGCTGCTTGATGCCCACGCCCGCGGGCCATGCGGGCGCGTAGCCCAGCCCCGAGGTGTAGTTGAACAGGTGGCGGATGGTCATGGGCGGGTCTTGCGGCACGGTGGCCGTGACCTGATCGCCCAGCACCTCGCGGATCACCGGCATGGTCCCAAAAGCAGGGAGATATTTCGCCACAGGATCGTCCAGACCCAGTTTGCCGTCATCGATGAGGCTGAGCACGGCCGAGCCCGTTACCGCGCGGCTCATGGAATAGATGCGGAAGATGGTGTCTTCCGTCATGGGGGTCTTGTTTTCAAGGTTGCGCCAGCCGTGCGCTTTGATCGCCGCGAGCTTGCCGCCGCGCGCCACCGCGTACACCACGCCCGCCCGCTTACCCTGATCCACCAGCGCCTTGAAGCCCGCATCCAGCTTTGCCATGCCGTCGGCCTTCAGGCCCAGCGTGGCGGGTTCTGCGCGGGGCAGGGCTTTCGCGCTCGCCTGCCCCGCCAACGCCACGGCCGCACCGCCCGCAGCCACCAGGGTCCGGCGGTCCAGCCCCGTCTCGTGGTCAGGTTGCATCATGGCGCGCTCCGTCGGTTGCAGGCCGGAATGACCGCCCTTAATCTACCGCCCGCACTGGGGTTTGGAGAAGCAGGATGATTTATAAGGGTTTGGCCGTCGTGGCGGCGTCGATATTGCTCGGTGCCGCGGCGCAGGCCCAGATGCCCGCGACCGACAAGGACTTCTGCGAGCGCGTGCAGCGCGACCTGACGGGCACTACGCTCAAGCTCAACAACATCGTCTATGCCGACTACGAGGGCTTCAAGGAGTCCAAGACCAAGATCGACCCCGTCGAGATCGGCCAGTACGTGCTGACCGACGCCATCTCGCCCACGCGCGTCTCTTGCAAGACCAAGACCACCGATCATCTGCAAGACAAGTATGGCGCTGACGCCGCCAAGGGCGACAAAACGTGCGCGGACATCAACCGCATGACCCTGGATGCGGTCTATGGTTCGCTGACGGACGACGAGAAGGCCAAGCTGAAGATCGCGCGCGCCGATGTGGTGATCGAGCCCGATGAGACCGTCTACATGGGCTCGCAGTTCGTGACCGACTACGATTTTATCTATCGCGGCCCCGAGGCCAAGATGCATGTGTTGGCCAAGTCGCTCTACGTCACCTGGACCAATATCGCCTTCAAGTGGGCCCCGGAACGTTTCCGCGGCGTGCGCTATTGCCACCTGATCGCGCCGGAATACGCCAAGCGCCTGGTGCTGGGCGAAGCGGAGTTGCCGCTGAAGAAAGACTGACTTCTCCCTTCTACGTAAAGGCTTTAGCCCGCCGCACGTCACCAAAAAGTCACGTCAGAGTCACGCGTACGCAATCGCGCGTTGGTAACACCCTCAGCACATTCGCATTTGTGTGGGGGATCAGACATTGGCTGACGCGGCTCTGACGACGGACGAACGGCCCGAGGGCTCGAACACAAGCGGAAACCCGGCGCTGCGCGACATGATCGCGACTTGCCTGTCGCGCCGATCGCTGCTCGACAAGGGCGTCGCGGCCGGATCGGTGGCCGTCATTGCCGGTGCCTCGACAGTGCTCGATGCCGCGCCCGCCGCGGCGCAGGCGCGGGGACCGGCGCTGGGGTTCCCAGCCGTGGCGACCAGCCAGGCCGATACCTTCGTCGTGCCGCCGGGTTACACCGCCGACGTCCTCATTCCCTGGGGTACACCGTTGATGTCGGACGGGCCGGCCTGGAAAAAGGACGCATCGAACACCGCCGCGGAGCAGGAACAGCAGATCGGCATGCACCACGACGGCATGCACTACTTCCCGCTGTTGCCCGGCCCCAAGGGCAGTTACCGCGGCCTGCTCGTTCTCAATCACGAGTACGTCGACCCTATTCTCCTGTATCCCGACGGCCCCGCCCCGATGACGCAGGAGAAGGTCAACAAAGCCCTGGCCGCCCACGGCGTCACCGTGATCAAGGTCGGCCTCGTCGATGGCAAGTGGCAGACCATGGACAGCGAGTACAACCGGCGCATCACCGGCAACACGCCCATGGCGTTCTCCGGCCCGGTCAGCGCGGCTCACCCGATGCTGCAGTCCGAACTTGGGTTGCCGCCGCGCGGCACGCTCAACAACTGCGCCCACGGTTTCACGCCCTGGGGCACGTATCTGGCCTGCGAGGAGAACTTCAACGGCTATTTTGGAACCGCGAGCACGACCTGGAGGGCCACCACGTTGGAGGCCCGTTACGGCGTGACGGCCGGCGGCTTCGGCTACAACTGGCATCTCGCCGACCCCCGCTTCGATCTCAACCGCAACCGCAACGAGCTCAACCGCTTCGGCTGGGTGGTCGAAATCGACCCGTTCAACCCGAATTCGACGCCGGTGAAGCGCACCGCGCTCGGCCGCGTCAAGCATGAAGGCGCGACCTACGCTGAGTCGAAGGGTTTTGCGGTGGTCTACACCGGCGACGACGAGAACGGCGATTATTTCTACAAATATGTCAGCGCCGAGCCTTGGCGCAGGATGCAGGCCCAAGGGCGCAGCCCGTTGGACGAAGGCGTGCTTTATGTAGCGAGGTTCCTTCCCAACCAAACCGGGCAGTGGCTGCCGTTGGTTTTCGGAACAGGGCCGCTGACGGCGGCGAACGGTTGGCGCGATCAAGCCGACGTCCTGATCCGCACGCGCCAGGCAGCCGACGCGCTGGGCGCCACGCGGCTCGACCGACCCGAGTGGAACGCTGTGCATCCGCAAACGCAAGACGTGTATCTGACGCTCACGAACGGCTCGGGCTGGGGCGGTCCTGGCGGTCCGAATCCCCGTGTACCGAATCCTTACGGACACATCCTGCAGGTCAGCCCCGAGCGCGGCGACCACACCTCCACGAACATGAACTGGAGCGTCTTTCTTCTCGGCGGTGACCCGGCCTTCGACCCGTCCGTAAGACTGAATGCCACGAATATCCATGGATCCGCCGACGGCATCTGGATTGACCCCGACGGCCGATTCTGGATCCAGACGGACATTTCAAACGGCAGCCAGAACCGCCTGAACTACTTCAACATCGGCAACAATCAAATGCTCGCCGCCGATCCGTCCAACGCCGACATCCGGCGTTTCCTGACGGGTCCGCGCGGGGCCGAGATCACGGGGGTCATCACGACCCCCGATCAGCAGACGATGTTCGTCAACGTCCAGCATCCGGGCGAGAGCACCACTGCATTCGGCAGGCCCACGCCCGAGAACCCGCGCGTGGTGAGCAACTGGCCCGACTACGATTCCGCGGGGCGTCCGCGGGCGGCCACCGTCGTGATCCGCAAGACCGGCGGCGGCAGAATCGGCAGTTAGCGCGCCGCGCATTCAAAATTTCAAACCAACACGAACATAAGGGGATACGAATGTTGACGGGCGGAAGACTATTTTTTGCGGCGCTGTCGCTGGTTGCGGCGACGACCGCCGCCGTGGCTCAGGATGATGACGGGCTGCTGCCGGGAACATTCACGGGGAATGTGGCGCTGACCAACGATTACGTGTTTCGCGGCTATACCCAGACCCAGGAAGACGTCGCCATCCAGGGCGGCTTTGATTGGGACTCCGGCTTTGGCGTCTACGTCGGCACATGGGCGTCGAATTTCCAGTTCGGCTTTCCGGGCGAAGGCAGTACCGAGTTGGACGTCTATGGCGGTTACAAGGGCGCGATCGGCGATTTCACCTACGACATCGGCGCGATCGGCTACCTGTATCCCGGCACGATCAAGGCCCTGGACTACGAGTGGTGGGAAGCCTCGGCGAAAGCCGGCTATGACTTCGGCGTGGCCGCGGTGTCCGGAAGCATCTCCTATACGCCCGATTACTTCGGCGGCCTGGATAAGTCCTGGTATTACGCGGGCAAGCTGTCGGCGCCGATCGGACTTGATGGCCTGACCATCGACGGCACGATCGGCCGTCAGGATTTGACCGGCGGGCTCGACGACGTCACCGACTACAGCGTCGGCATCACGTACGCCATGAAGTGGTTCACCACCGACCTGCGCTACCATGACACGAACGGTGACTCAGTCGCCTGCAAGAGTGTCTGCGACAGCCGCGTGGTCGTGAAGGTCTCGCGCTCGTTCTGACGTCGGCGCGTCGGACGGCGAGGCGGGGCTTGCAGTTGAATCGCCAGGATTAATTGTCGTCATTCCCGCGCAAGCGGGAATCCACCTTTTTTGTTCGGCGAACATAAAAGATGGGTCCCCGCGTTCGCGGGGACGACGAGAAGGCCTAAAACTCCGCCATCAACCGCCCGAAACCCTGCACCTGATCCTTGATGCCGTTGGCGCGCAGCGCGTGCCAGTAGGTTGCGGTGTTGATCGCGATCACCGGCTTGCCCAGCCACAACTCGGCGGCGGCGGCCAGCCGGATCATGCTGAGGTTGGTGCCCACCTGCACGATGGCGTCCACGTCCGGCCCGTCGAGCTTCATCAGGGTCTGGCGGCACTGCTCGGTGGTGATCGCGGCGATTCCCGTCCAGCTCGGCGCCTGCATGGGAATATCGCGCACCACGCTGAACCCTGACTCGGTGAAGTAGCGCGCCACTTCGGCGTTGGCCACGGGGTAGTAGGGCGACATGAACGCCACACGCTTCGCCCCATAGGCCTTCAGCGCCGCGGCGCAGGAATGCGAGCCGATGCTGACCCCCACCTTGGCCTCGCCCTCGACCATGCGCTTGAAGTCGTCCGCGCCCTTGACGCCGTCGTAGAAGGTGATGGCCGACATGCCCATGACCAGATAGTCCGGCGCGCACGTCATGACGCTGCGCACGGCGTCGAGCACGCCTTCGGAGATCTTCTTGGTCCCGGCCAGGAAGGTCTCGTTGCTGATGGCATTGGCGTTGGGGGTGTAGATGCGGCTGTAGTGGTTGGTCACGCCGGGCACCCGCAGATCGTCGAAATCCGGCTGGACGATGGTGTTCGTCGAGGGGCCCAAAATCCCGAATTTCTTCCGCCAACCCAATGCGTCGGTCATCACGTGCTCCACCACTACAACGGCCCCGCGGTGACACCCGGGGGCCGAATGGCCGCCTTTAAGGTCCCGCAAGACGGGGCCGTTTGCGACCTGCCGCCATCACTTAAAGCCTGTCCAGGTTTGCGCCAACCATCAATTCAAGCGCGCTCCACGATCCGGCGGAGGGCGAATTTCTCTTTGAATCTGAAACGTTTATGGGTGAGAATGAATTAGATTTTGAGGTCAAACGATACCCCGCCACCCGCTTCGGCGCGGGGTGGCCCATTGGGGTGCCTGCGGTTCGAGGGGAACCTGCGGAGAAGGGGGATGACGCTCGACCGGAACATCAATGTCCTGATTGTCGATGATTTTCCGGCCATGCTGCGGATCATGAAGAACCTATTAAACAGTTTCGACCTACATAACGTCGATGAGGCGCAGGACGGCGAGCAGGCCCTGAGCCTGATGCATCGCAAGCCCTATGGGCTGGTGTTGTCGGATTGGAACATGCAGCCGGTTTCGGGGCTGGATCTGCTGGCCGAAGTGCGCGGCGACACGAAGTTGAAACATACGCCGTTCATCCTGGTGACGGCGCAGAACAAGGCCGACGACCTGGCCAAAGCCGAGGCCGCCGGCGTGTCGGGGTATCTGGTCAAGCCGTTCACGGCCGACGCGCTGCGGGCCAAGATCGAGCACGTATTGGGGCCGCTGTAGTCGGGCGTATGGGAAAGCACAGCGCGGCATGACCGTCGAGAAGGCGCTCACCAAGGAGGACTATGACGAGCTCGCGCGGTTGCGCGACGCCATGCATATCCTGCCGCTGTCCTCGATGCCGGTGGAGCACCCGTTCCTCAAGCGCGCGCTGATGATCAAGAGCGCGCGGCTCGACAGCGTCATCGAGTTCTACAAGGACATCGGCGGGGCGGGCAGCGGCCAGAAGGACGTCGACGGCGTTGCGCGCGACCTCTACCCGGACCGCATGCTGCACCCCGACATCCAGCTGCTTAATAAGCTGTCGATGCTCAACAGCTACGACGTCTATTCCTTGCGCATCCTACTGCGCGCCAACGACATTTCCGTCAACGATCAAGACGCGCTGAAGCTGTCGCCCGAGAAGGTCAAGCAGCTGTCGCATTTCATGAAGTCGTTCACCCGGCCGCTGCTGATGGAGGTTTACGGCAGCGAAGGCAACATTGAGAGCTTCGAGGACGTGGTGAAGCTGTTCCGCGACCCCGACATCAAGAAGGCCAAGGAAAAGCTGAACATGATGGCCGACAAACTCGGCCTAGAGATCACGGCGATCCCGAAGTTCCTCGAAGACTACGCCGACATCTTCATGTCCTTGTCCTACTACCGCCAGTGCCTGGATTCCATCCAGCCGATCATCACGGAATTCCTGGACGAGTTGAGGGGCCTGAAAAAAAGCTTCCAGCTCAAGAGCAACCCGATGTTCATCAACACCTCCAATCAAATGGAGAACGTGTTCACCAACATCGTCTCGGCCATCGTCGGGCGGTTCGAGAACTTCGACCGTTCGACCAAGGACATGTGGAAGAACATCTCGGCCCAGAAGTTCCGTCAGGTCGAGGCCATGATCACGGCCTACCACACCACCATCGGCGGCGTGCTGTGCGCCATGACCGTGAAGATGGACGCCTGGCAGAAGACCTTCCCGCGCCGCAACATCGGCAGCCCGGCCAAGAAGGCCGAGTTCATCATGTCCGACATGCGTCACGGCCTGGAGAAGATGATCGCCATTGAGAAGTCCGCTCCCAAACTCTCGTCGTTGATGTAGGACATGTCCGACGTCGACCCAAAAGCGGACGCCGCCAAACCCGACGACGCGGTCGCGGCTTTCGACGAGAAGGTCGAGCCGGTGTTGCGCACCACGCATTTCGACTTCGCCCACAACGTCTTCAAGGTGCCCAAGGCGCGTTTCTACAAGCCCGACAACATGGACGCGCCGGTGTTCGTCGTCGATCTGGGCGATCTGCAGGGCGAGCTGCGCTTCAAGAACCTCAAGAAGACCTTTTCCATCGCCGAGGACGGCCACGATTCCAAGATGATGGAGACCGTGGTCGAGGCGCTGAAGTTCGTCGAGGACGTGCGCCCCGGCGACCGCATCCCCAACGAAATCCTCGACGGCTCCTCGTCGTGGACGGTCTCGCCCAAGCACAAGTTGCTCGCCAAGAACCGCCTGGAAGTGCAGCTCATCAAGCTGATCTCCACTGAGCCCGTCGACATCAAGACGCCCGAGCAGATGACGGCGTTCCTCTCGACCAAGGAGAACAAGGCCAAGCTGCGCGAAGCTTTTAAAAAGGCCGCCGTGGGCCTGGGATTGAAGGAGGACGATTCCACGGCCGTGCTGTTGCGCCTGGAGTTGCTGTCGCGCGAGCTGTGCTACATCGAGGCGCTGCGCGAGGCCTTCGGCGTCGTTCCTGGCATCGCGATCAGGATGAAACAGCTCCAGGAGCTGTATCACGGCGACATGCGCATGATGGACACGGTCGAGCGCGTGAAGAAGCTGCTGAAGAAGGGTCTGCAGGAATACCAGGCGATCTTCGCCGAAATGGACCAGCAGACCGGTGACATCGTCGGCACGATGAAAAGCCTGGATACCCAGATCGCCATGATCCGCGAACGACGCGACAAACTCAGATATCTGCAGATGAAGTGGACACCGCTGGTGCGCGCGTGGTCCGAGCTGATCTTGGGCCAGGGTGCCCGCGTGCAGGATTTGCTGGGGCGCACCTACCGGTTCCTCGCCACGCGCTTCGACACCTCGAAAAGCCTGATGAAGGCGCGCAAGGAACAGGAAGAGGCCGCCCGCCAAGCCGCGCAAAAAGCCCAGCAGGACAAAGAGCAGCAGGCCAAGGCCAAGCCGCAGCCAAAGAAGTAAAGTGGCCGCGCCGCTTCCCATCGACGAGTTGATCGGCCCGTTGCGTGCCGCGCTTGCAACGAAATCATGCGCCGTGGTCACCGCGGCACCCGGCGCGGGCAAGACCACGCGCATCCCGTTGCGGCTGATCGACGAGGCGTGGCTGCAGGGCCAAACCATCTTGATGCTCGAGCCGCGCCGGCTGGCCGCACGCATGGCCGCCGAACGCATGGCCCACGAGATCGGCGAAGCGGTTGGTGCCCGCGTGGGCTATCGCGTGCGGCTGGAAGCCAAGGTCTCGCGCGACACGCGCATCGAGGTGGTGACCGAAGGCATATTGAACCGTCGCCTCCAGCACGATCCCGAGCTGAAAGGCATCGGTCTGCTGATCTTCGACGAATTCCACGAACGCAACCTGGACACGGACTTAGGATTGGCGTTGGCGCTTGATATCCAGCGCAACCTGCGCCCCGAGCTTCGCATTCTCGTCATGTCCGCCACGCTGGATGCCGCGCCCGTGGCCGCGCTGTTGGGCGATGCGGCGGTGCTGGAAAGCGCGCACCGGCCCTATCCGGTCGAGACACGCTGGCTGGCCAAGACGCCAACGGGCCCGCTCGACAAGGACATGGCCGCGCTGATCGGCCAGGCTCTGCGCGAGGAGGCGGGCAGCGTGCTTGCGTTTTTGCCCGGAGAGGGTGAAATCCGCCGGACCGCCGATGCGCTGCTGCAATCCTCGCTGCCCGACGACGTCGATGTGCGCCCGCTCTACGGCGCGCTGCCGTGGAACGAGCAAACCGATGCGGTCGCCCCGTCGCCGGCGGGCCGCAGGAAAGTCGTGCTGGCCACGACCATCGCCGAGACCAGCCTGACGATCGACGGCGTGCGCATCGTCGTCGACTGCGGCCAAAAGCGCGTCTCACGGTTTGATCCGGCACGCGGCATGTCGCAACTCGTCACGGTGCCCGTCTCGCGCGCCTCGGCCGAGCAGCGCCGCGGCCGCGCCGGGCGCTTGGGGCCCGGTGTGTGCTACCGGCTGTGGACCGCGCCCGAGGAGCGCGCGTTGGCCGCCTACGACGCGCCGGAAATGCAGCTGGCCGATCTGTCGCCGTTGGCGCTTGATCTCGCCCACTGGGGCGTGGCCGATCCGCTCAGTCTGGCGTGGTTGACCCCGCCGCCCGCCGCGGCCTTCCGGCAGGGCGTTGACCTGCTCAAGGGTCTGGGCGCGCTCGATGATCAGGGCCGCATTACGCCCGAGGGTCGCGCCATGGCGGCGTTGCCCTTGCATCCCCGCCTGGCGCACCTCGTCCACCGCGGAGTTGAAATGGGTGCCGGTGCCACGGCCTGCGATCTGGCCGCACTTCTGGCGGAGCGCGATTTCCTGATCGGCACGCGCGATCCCGACCTACGTACCCGGCTCGACATTCTCGCGCGCGATCACGACGAGCGCGAAACAGTGCGCGTGAACCGCGGCGCATTGCAGCGGGTGCGTGAGGCGGCGCGCCAGATCAGGTTTATCGCCAGGGTCAAGGACGGCGCGCGCAAGTCGGCGCATGCGGGCGTGTTAACCGCGCTGGCTTACCCCGACCGCATCGCGCAAGCCCGCGGCGGGCGCGGGCGCTATCGGCTGTCGGGCGGCGGCGGGGCGGTGGTGGACGAGAAAGAATCCCTCGCCGCGCAGGACTACCTGGCCGTGGCGCAGCTTGATGGTGCTGCGCGCGAGGCCCGCGTCTATCTGGCCGCGCCCATCACCCAAGCCGAGATCGAGCAGGCGTTCGCCGATCAGATCGTCACGGCGGATGTGATCGGATGGGACGCGCAAAGCGAAACCGTCACCGCCGCCCGTCAAATTCACCTCGGTGCGCTGGTGCTGGAGGATAAACCCCTGGCAACGCCTGATCCGGAGCAGGTGACGGCAGCGTTTCTCAAGGGCGTACGCGCCATGGGGCTCGGGTCGTTGCCATGGACGGACGGCGCGCGGGCGTTCCAAAGCCGCGTCATGTTCGCGCGCGGCATCGATCAACGCGGCGCATGGCCCGACCTGTCGGACGAGGGGCTTTCATCTTCTCTCGAAACGTGGCTCGCGCCCTATGTGACCGGGTTTCTCCGCCGGTCCCATCTGGCACGCCTCGACGTGCTCGACGCTCTCAAGGCGCAACTGCCGTGGGACCTGCAAAAACGCCTCGACCAAGTCGCGCCGACCCATCTTGATGTGCCGTCGGGCTCGTCGATCCGCGTCGATTATTCCGGGGCCGGGCCGTCCATGGCGGTGAAGCTGCAGGAAGTCTTCGGGTTGACTGAGACACCCAAGGTCGGCGGCGGTGCGGTGCCCGTCACGCTGCATCTGCTCTCACCGGGCCAGAAGCCCGTCGCAGTCACGGCCGATCTCGCCAGTTTCTGGAGGAACGTCTATCCCCAGGTGCGCGGCGAAATGCGCGGTCGCTACCCCCGGCACATTTGGCCCGAAGACCCGCTGACGGCCCAGGCCGTGCGGCGATCCATCAAGCCGCGCGGGACTTAGCAGTCAGTCCGTGTCCTTGCGCAGCCATGTCAGGCGGTGTCGGGCGGGACGCTCCTCGCCCAGTTGCTTGGCCAGCCACAGTCCCGCCGCGTCGATGGCGTCGTCGAGCTTCCACGGCGGATTGATGATCCACAGCCCAGCAGCCTGCATGCCGTCGGTGTCCTTGCGCCGTCCCAGGTCGAATTCCGTTTGCAGTACCGCCGCCGGAATCAGTTCCAGCAATTTCTGCCGCGTGCCGATGTGCCGGGCCTCGGGCAGGGCGGGGTACCACACGGCGAACACGCCCTGCGGCCACTTTTTGAACGCCGCAGCCACGGCCACGGGCACTGTGTCGTATTCTGTCTTCACTTCGTAAGCCGGATCGATGAGGGCGAAGCCGCGGCGGATGCTCGGCGGGCACAGCGCCACCAGGGCCTCCAGCGCGTCGCGCTTATGAACGTGGATGCGCTCATCCTCGCCCGCCCAGCGTCGCAAGTCGTCATGGTCGGCCGGATGCAGTTCGTTGACGATCAGCACGTCATCGGCGCGCATGACGTGGCGGATGATCTGCGGCGAACCGGGATAGCGCACCAGCGGCCCATCGTTGAGTGCTTCCACCGCCGCCCAATAGGTCTTCAGGCCCGGCCAGCGATCACGCTTGTTGAGAATACGGCCGATGCCGTTGGCGAACTCCTTGCGCTTTTGGGCTTCAGGGCTGTTGAGCCCGTACACGCCGCGCCCGGCATAGACGTCGAGAGCCGCGAACGGCTTGTCGCGCGCGGTGAAGTGGTCGAGCAGCAGTGCCACGACGGCGTGTTTATGCGCGTCTGCGGCGCCTCCGGCATGAAAAGCGTGGCGGTAACTCAACATGAACGGTGTGCTATCACAGAACGCCGCCGAACCCGCCACGGCGAATCGGAATATTGCGCCGCAAAAAAACCATCATGCGCCGCAGCATTTTTTGTTCGTCGTCAGCCTGGCAATAGCAATAAAAATGCTCGGGTCTTTGGCGCTAACGCCTTGGAATCTAGGAATTCCGCCATTCTCATTTTCCCGTCCGACAGGCCATTGTTGTTTTCCGCGACCCTGGTATAACCCCGCCCCGTTGGACGGGCCTCGCATCCCGGTCAGCCGTTCTGCCTCACAAGGCCAAGTCGACCCGCCGCTCGTTCGGCGGCGACCTCATCCGTTTTCAGCACCCCTCCGCAGCCATCAAAAAAGCGCCGTGCCCGCGCCGCATGTCCGCCACATATGTGTGGCGTTCTGGCGGCAAGGTCGCGGTCCAACTCCTCACAGGCAAAACATGAGAATCCTTATTGCGCTTCTGGCCGTCTGCATCGCCTCGGCGACTTTTTGGGCCTCGCTCGATAAGCCGCTGTCCGCCCCCGACTGGACGGGCGAGGTGCGCGGGCTCGCCTACAGCCCCTCGCGCTTGTACTCGGAGAGGGACAAGGACGAGAACGTCACCGACGAGTTGATCCGCCGCGACTTAGCGCAACTCTCGACCATGACCAAGCGCATCCGCACCTACACGGTGGACTACAACCACGACCGTATTCCCTACATCGCCAAGGAATTCGGCATGAAGGTGTCGCTGGGCATCTGGCTGCGTGGCGATAAGACCTACAACGAGGGCGAAATCGCCCGTGCGCTGAAGGTCATCGCCGACAATCCCGACGTGGTCGACCGCGTGTTCGTCGGCAACGAAGCCGTGGGCGTGCGCGCCGAACTGACGGGCCGCGAAGTCAGCGACTACATCAAGCGCGTCAAGGCCGAGATCAACAAGATTCTCCCGCCGCTGCCCCAACCCAAGCCCGCCAAGCCCGCCAAAGGCGTTAAAATCGCCAAGACCACCGTTCCGGCAGCACCGCCGCGCCCGCGCATCGAAGTTGGCACCGCGGAAGTGTGGCCGACGTGGCTGACGGAAACGGACATGGCCGATGGCGCGGACTTCATCGGCATCCACCTGCTGCCCTACTGGGAGGGCGTGTCGTACGAGAAGTCCATGGACTACATCGTCGACAGCTATGAGCAGATCGCCAAGCTGTACCCCGACCAGAAGATCGTCATCGGCGAAACCGGCTGGCCGTCGGAAGGGCGCGTCAAGAAGGGCTCGGTCCCGTCGCCCGCCTTCGAGGCTGCCTTTCTGCGCAAGTTCTTCAACTTGGCCGAAGAGAACAACTACGACTACTACATCATGGAAGCCTACGACCAACCCTGGAAGGGCTCCACCGGCCAGGAAGGTGCCGTGGGCGCGTTCTGGGGCATGCTCGACGCCCAAGGCAACCCGAAGTTCAGCCTGACGGGCCAACTTTCGTCCTTCACCGAATGGGCGGTGTTCGCCGGCATCGCCGCGGGCGGCACGTTCATGCTGGGCCTCATCGTGCTCACCGTCATCCCCAAGGTCAGCGTGCGCGGCCACCTGCTGCTGGCCGTCGTCGTCAGCCTGATCGTCTCGGGCGCGCTGTTCATCATCGAGGCCTCCAGCCTGACCTACATCGACCTGGGCACCATCGGCGGCATGGCGGTGATCATCCCCGCCGCGCTGTTCACCGCCACGCTGCTGTTGACGGAAACGGCCGAGTGGGTGCTGAGCCTGTGGCGCAAGAACCGCAAGCCCGAGATCACGGGCAAGCTGGGCTACTTCCCGCGCGTGTCGATCCACGTGCCCACGCACAACGAGCCGCCGCTGATGGTCATGCAGACCTTGAACGCGCTGGCCAAGCTCGACTACCCGAACTTCGAGGTGATCGTGCTCGACAACAACACCGCCGATGAATCGCTCTGGCGGCCCGTGGCCAGCCACTGTGAGTCGCTGGGCGCGAAGTTCCGCTTCTATCACTTCGACGGCGTGAAGGGCTTCAAGGCCGGCGCGCTAAACAAGGCGCTGGAACTGACCGATCCGGGCGCGGAGTTCATCGGCGTCATCGACAGCGATTATCAAGTCACGCCGAATTGGCTGCGCACCGTGCTGCCGGGCTTCGCCGATGAGAAGGTGGGCATCGTCCAGGCGCCGCAGGACTACCGCGACGCCAACGAAAGCCTGTTCAAGCATCTGCTCTACGAGGAATACACCGGCTTCTTCCGCATCGGCATGGTCGAGCGCAACGAGCACAACGCCATCATCCAGCACGGCACGATGTGCGTCGTGCGCCGCAAGGCCATGGACGAGGTGGGCGGCTGGGCCGAGTGGTGCATCACCGAGGACACAGAGCTGGGCTTGCGCATCTTCGAAGCGGGCTACACCGCGCTGTACACGCCCGTCAGCATGGGCCGCGGCCTGATGCCCGACACCTACGCCGCCTACAAGGGCCAGCGCTACCGCTGGGTCTACGGCGCCATGCAGATCCTCAAGCGCCATTCCAGCGCGATCTTCTGGGGCAAGAAGGCGGATGGTTCAGCTTCGCTCAGCATGGCGCAGCGTTACCAGTTTGTGGCGGGCTGGATGCCCTGGTTCGCCGACGGCTTCGCGCTGGTGTTCGGCGTACTGGCCCTGGTGTGGAGTTCGCTGATGATCGCCGCTCCGCGCCACTTCGACGTGCCGCTGACGGCGCTGTCGGGCGTGGCTCTGACCATCTTCGCCATCAAGACCATCAAGACCATCTGGCTGCACCGCGCCAAGGTGGGCACCGGCTTCGGCGGCTCGCTTGCCTCCGCGCTGACCGGCTTGTCCTTATCCTACACGGTCGGCAAGGGCGTCATCAGCGGCTTGCTGACGTCCTCCAAGCCGTTCCTGCGCACGCCCAAGTGCGAGGACAAGGCACCCTGGACGCAGATTTTCACCGTCGCCAAGGCCGAAACGCTGATGCTGATCGGCACCATCGTGGCGATCTTCGGCACCGCGTGGTCCACGCAGTTCGACGACCCCGCCGACGTGGTGTGGGTGGCAGCACTCAGCGTCATGGCCGTGCCGTACGCCTCGGCCCTGATGGTGGCGCTGGTCTCTACGATCAAGCCCAGCCGTCCGGTCTCGCACCAGCCCGACATTGCGCCCACCCCGGTGCTCAATCCGCCGAAGGTGGATGTGGCCGCGTAGGCTCTTCGACCAACAATAAGTTCGGGCGCCGACCGTCGCCCAACACAAATATACGGTTGTCTCTGTCCTTGAAGGCTCCCCGCCCAAAGCGGGGAGCCTCTTTTTTTGGCTACGTGATGCCAAACCCCATGAGCTGCGCACGCAGAGCATCAGGCCCTTGCTCACCTTTGATGACCACCGCGTGCAGACCGACCCGCTTTGCCGATTCGACGTTCTCTGGTTTATCGTCCAGGAAAAGTGTTGAGGATGCAGCGGTGCCAATCAAAGACAGCGCCTTTTCAAAAAACCTTACGTCTGGCTTGGCGACGCCGAGAAAACAGGAATAAAACTCCTGGTCGAAGAGCGATGCGTAGTTGAGCCGCTCCGACATATGCCGTGCGCGGCCCGCTTCTTGATTGCTTGCGAGATGGCAGCCGATGCCCTTGCGGCGGATGGATTGAATGACGGCCATGTTGTTTTCATACGTCTGAATATTGCACATCGCGGCAACGACGCTTTCGAGCTTACTATCCAAATTCCACGACTTGAGCGTTCCCTTAAGTTCATCCAAGTATCCTCCGGAATGAGCCATGCCGGTTGCCTCGGCGGCATAGATTGCCGTCGTAAATTGCTGAATGACGGCGGGGTCGTCGCTCCGAAGCAGCCGGGCAAACGCTTCGCCCCACGGCACTTTCATATGTTGGATGACGCCGTCGGCGTCGATCAGCAGGTTTCTGATCTTCAATGCTTAACCTCGCGATCAGTCCGTTGCGAGATCGTCACGCCGCTTCCACATGTATGGGTACGAATGCTTTTTTCCGCCCCTGGGGTTTCACGATGATCTCGACCGCGCAGCCCAGCTTGGCCAGCATCCGCATCATCCGTTCCACCGACACATCGCGAAATTGACCTTTCAACATCCGCGAAACGTCGGGTTGGCTCACGCCCATAATTTGCGCGGCCTCGGTTTGATTGAGTCCGCGCTCGGCCAAGGTATCCTGCACGCGGCTCATCAGCTGAGCCTTGAGCAGGTGCGTATCCGCGTCGGCATATCCGAGATCGGCAAACACATTCTTGGTGCCCCGTCGAATGCCGGTGTCTTGTTTCTTTTTCACTTATCACCCTTTCGTTGCGTCAGCGCGTCTTGCTCCGCGACCCTCAGTCGCCGCCGTACCAATTCCAGCTCTTCGCGCGGCGTTTGAATTCCTCTTTTCGACTTCTTCTGAAACGCGTGCAAGACATAGACCGCGCTCTCGAACTTCACTGTATATACGGTGCGGTAGGTGCCATCTCTATCATCTTCAATGATCTCGAGGACGCCCGCGCCGCCAAAACCCTTTAACGGCTTTGCTGCCGCGTGGGTCCGGCCCGTTTGCGCCATGTAAAGGGCATATCCCATCGTGTCCTGGACAAGATCAGGAAACGCCACAAAGTCCTTGTAACTGGAGCCGACCCACTCAACGGTTTTAATCATATGTCAATATTATGGTTGTTTCACCATAATACGTCAAGTCTTCATCGATTTATAAGCCAGCCACTCAGTGCTCAGCGTTTTGGTCTGCTCCAAAATCCCCGCGCGGTCGGTGGGCGGCACGTCGGCCCAAGGCGTCACGGTGGTGCGGATAGTGAACACGACAACGCCGGAGTTAGGCAGCTTCACGAAGCTCTGGTCTTCGCGGCGGACGTAGAAGTTTTCCTCCCTCAGCGGGTTCACGGGCGCGACGGGGTCGGGCAGGTGGAGCGTCGGCACGGAGACAAGCCCCCAGTTGTCGCGCACGAAACATCGCCCGGGACGCAGGCGGCTGAGGAAGAAATCCACCTGGGCTGACAGTTTATCGGCGTACTCGGGAACCGGCGCATGAACGGCGATGATCGGCTTGCCCGCCTTGTCGGCCAGCCGCCAGCGGTTAGGAAAGCACAGCACGGCGGCTGAGAGGATGTGCTGGGCGCCGTCGGGCGTGAGGATGCAAATGTCCTCGGCATAACGGCGGCCCAGGTCGGCCAGCGCATCTCCAGAAAATTGAAAGCCATCACGCGCAGACAAATACGTTGCCAGTTCGGCCACGCCCGGTTCGGACTGAGCTGAGCGCGCCAGCACGGCCTCAGGCTTGGCGGCGATCAGCTCGTCGCGCAGTTTCAGCACCGCCTCGTCACCGGGCTTGGGCTTCAGCCAGTCCTCGAGTGCTGCGGCCCTGATGCCGACGGTGGCCGGGTGCGAGACTCCCATTAGCTACGGCGGATGGGGTGGCGGGCCAGGAACGCCATGGCCGCGGCGGCCGTCGCCTCGGGCTCCTCGATCACGCAATATGTGCCGCCCGCCTTGGGGATGGTCGCCAGTTCCGCCTGCGGGCAGCGCTTCTTCACCTCGTTGATTGTGTTCGTCAGCCGTCCCGAGCCTAAAATACCGGACTCGCCCAGCAGCATCAGCACCGGCATTTTCAGGCGCTCCAGGTCGGCGCCCACGTCGGCGCGGCCGAAAATGTCCAGCGTCTCGGCGAAGGTGGTCATGGCGAAGTTGGCCTCGAAGCATTTGGCCTCGTACTGCGCGATCTCGTTGCCGCGCGCGTTCCAGCGGTTCTCCACCGCGCAGCCGTACCACTGGTACATGCGCCCGAGCGCCTCGTAGCCGTGCGTGAGGCCCAAGGGAATGAACGGATCATTCGGCGCGCGGCCGCCGCCCCGGAACGCCGGATAGGTGATGACGCTTTGGACGCGATCGGGGAAGCGCGAGGCGAAGCGGATGTTGAGCTTCGCACCCGTGGACGTACCCCACAGGTGGCAGCGTTTGATCATCAAATGATCCAGCACCACCTTCAGGTCGGCCACCCAGCGTTCGAAGGTGTAGTTGCCCGGCCACGACCGGTCGGACTTGCCCGCACCCCGGTAGTTCCAATCGATCACGGTGTAGGACTTGGCCAGAATGTCGCGCACATAGTCCCATTGGTTGTGCAGCAGGCCGAAGCCGCCGGTGACAACGATGGGCTCGCCACGCCCGGTGGTTTGGTACCAAAGGGAAACGCCGTCATCGTTGATGATGTTTCCGCCGCCGGGCGCTGCGGTGTCCGCCGCCGCCAGTTGTTCGCCGCCGATGGCCGCGGCCACGGTGGTCGCCCCGGTGCCTAGGGCCGCGCGGCGCGAGAGGTTGGTGTCGGTCATGGTGGTTCTTCCCTATCGTTCGATGCGCATGAAGCGGGTGCGGTGCCAGTTGACGATGTTGTCGACGTAACCCTTCACTTGCTTGCCCACTAGGTTCCTAGTCACTTGGTTGGTCAGCGGTATGATCGCCACGTCCTCCAGCATGATCTGTTCGGCCCGGGCCATGATGGCCGCGCGTGCCTTGAGGTCTTGCAGGTTTTTGGCTTCGCTCATCAGCCGGTCGTATTCGGGATTCTTGTAACCGGAGTAGTTGAACGCGCCCGCGTTACCTTCCAGCAAATACAGGAACGTCTGCGGGTCGTTGTAGTCGCCCACCCACGCCGCCCAGGTGACGTCGAAATTAAACTCCTGGATGGTGTTGTAGTGCGTCTTGGGCTCGTTGGGCAGGGGCTTGGTGATGATGCCCGCCTCGCGCCACATGGTGGTGATGGCCGCCGCCGCGCGGCGTGCGTCGTAGCCAGTCATGTTGTTGAAGTCGAAGCGCAAGGGGTTATCGGGACCATAGCCGGCCTCTTTCAACAACTTTTTCGCTTCGGCGATCCTCTTGTCCCTCGGCCAGCCCGAGTAGTCGTACTTCGGCTTTATCGGCACATCGTAATTGTCGATACCCGGCGGCACGAAGGAAGCGGCGGGCTTTCGCCCGTCCCGCCAGACCTTGCTGGCGTAGATCTCCCGGTCCAGCGCCAGCATCAGCGCGCGACGCACGCGGATGTCGTCGAAGGGCTTACGGCGCATGTTGATGGCCACGTACTCGGTGGCGAGGTAGGTGAACACCCGGCCTTGGCCCGGCATGTTTTCGTTCAGCCATGCGACCTGGTCGGATGGAAAGCCGCGGTTGGTGATGTTGGCGTCCAACTCTCCGGCACGAAAGCGGTTCAGCGCCACGCGCTCGTCTTCGGTGGGGTAGAAGTAGATTTCGTCGATGGCCACGTTGGCCGCGTCATAGAACTTCGAGTTTTTCACCACGCGCACTTTGTCGTTGGGCGTCCACTCCGCCAAAACATAAGGTCCGCTGCTGACCATTGTGCCGGGGTTGGTCCACTCCTTGCCGTGCTTGGTGATGACGTGCTCGGGCAGCGGAAACCACGCATAGTGCGTCAGCGCGCCGGGCAGGAAGGGGGCGGGCTGCACAAGCTTGATCTCCACCGTCAGCGGATCAACCGCGCGTACGGCCAGTTCCTCGGGTTTCTTCTTGGCGGTGTTGACCTCCTCGGCATTGACGATGAGATACAGGAACGAGGCGTACTTCGATGCCGTCGCCGGTTCCACCTGACGGCGCAGGCTGAACACCACGTCCGAGGCCTTGACGGGAACCCCGTCCGACCACGTCATCCCTTTGCGCAGTTTGAAGGTCCATGTCAGGCCATCGGCGCTGACGCTCCAGCTTTCCGCGACGCCCGGCATGGGCTTGCCTTCCGGGTCGTCGGTGGTCAGACCCAGGAACAGCTCGCCGATGATGTGGTTTTCCCACGCTGTGCTGGCGATATGCGGGTCGAGCGTGTCGGGCTCGGCGGCATTGCCGCGGTGGAACACCATCTTGGCGTCCACGGGCGCGGCCAAGACGGCCAATATCAGGATTGAAAAAAAGCTGCGGACAAACGCCATTATCCCTCGCCGGAACCCCTTGAACCCAAGACCTTACGTTAGCCGGTTTTTCAGGTTCCGACCAAGCTGTTCAGGGCTCAAAAGTCGTTGAATTTGAACGGATTTTAATGTCGCCGGGGCGGGGGCTGGGCTAATTTTGACCCAACGGAATCGCAGCCTTTTTAGGCCGCGCTTCGCACACACATCTGGGGAGTGAATTCACGTCATGTTCGAGATCAACCGCCGCAGCTTCATGGCCTCCACCGCCTTGACCGCCCTGTCCATGATCGCGCCCGCCGTATCCGCTGCGGAGTCCGAGGCCGCCGTCGCCGAGACCAAAAAACTCAATGCCTGGTTCGAGGACCGCTTCAAGTTCTGGGTGGGCCGCAGCCCCATGACCAAAGCCTACCTGGGCCTGAAGGAGGACATGGACAAGTGGGACGACATCTCAGAGGCGCGGCAAAAGGAAGACTATGAGCTGACGCAGAAAGACCTGGCCGAACTCAAGGCGACGTTCGATCCGGCCAAGCTGACGGCCGACGGCAAGCTGAGCCACCGCCTGTTCGAGGTGAAGTGCAATCAGGAAATCGCCGATTACCGCTGGCGCAACCACGATTATCCCGTCAACCAGATGTTCGGCTGGCAGGCCGACATCCCGAGCTTTCTGATCAACATCCACCGCGTCTCCAGCATCGCCGATGCCGAGGCCTACATCGCGCGGCTGAACGGCATCGCGCCCCTGATGGACAACGTCGTCGCGGGCATGAGACAGCGCGAGGCCATGGGCGTGCTGCCGCCCAAGTTCGTCTTCGCCCACGTCATCCGCGACAGCCGCAACGTCATCACCGGCAAGCCCTTCAACGGCGAGAAGGACAGCACGCTGCTCGACGACATCAAGGGCAAGGTGAACGCGCTGAAGGTCGACGATACGGCCAAGGCCAAACTCATCGCCGCCGCCGAGAAAGCGCTAACCGGCTCGCTCAAGCCTGCCTTCGAGAAACTGATCGCCGTGCTGGAAGACCAGAACACGCGCGCCACGACGCAAGACGGCGTCTGGAAGCTGCCCGACGGCGAAGACTACTACCGCCACATGCTGCGCTATCACACCACCACCGACATGACCGCCCAACAGGTGCATGAGCTGGGCCTGTCGGAAGTCGCGCGCATCCACGGCGAGATGCGCAAGATCATGGCGCAGGTCAAGTTCACGGGTGATTTGCAGGCGTTCTTCAAGTTCATGAAGGACAACCCGGACTTCTATTATCCGCAGACCGCCGAGGGCAAAGCCGAGTACGTGGCCAAGGCGCAGGAGATCATCCGCGGTATGACCGCGCGGCTTGATGATGTTTTCATCACCAAGCCCAAGGCGCAGCTGGTGGTCAAGCAGGTCGAGCCGTTCCGCGAGCAGTCGGCCGGGATGGCGTTCTACCAGGGTCCCGGCGCCTTCGACGGCCGGCCCGGCACCTACTACATCAACACCTTCGACATGAAGGCCGTGGGCAAATACGAGATGGAGGCCCTGGCCTACCACGAGGGCATTCCCGGCCATCACATGCAGATCGCCATCGCCCAGGAATTGCAGGACGTGCCCAGCTTCCGCAAGTTCGGCAACGACTACACCGCCTATGTGGAAGGCTGGGGTCTGTATTGCGAGCGGCTACCCAAGGAAATGGGCTTCTACAAAGACCCCTATTCCGACTTCGGGCGGTTGTCGATGGAACTGTGGCGCGCGTGCCGGTTGGTCGTGGACACCGGCCTGCATGCGCCGCAGTACAAGTGGACCCGCGAGCAGTCAATCAAATATCTCACCGACAACACGCCGGGCTCCGAGACCGACATCGACAACTCCACCGAGCGTTACATCGTCATGCCGGGCCAGGCCACGGCCTACAAGATCGGCATGGAGAAAATCTTGGCCTTACGCGAGGCGGCCAAGAAAAAGCTGGGCGCGAAGTTCGACCTGCGCCAGTTCCACGACGTGGTGCTGCGCTCGGGCGCGATCCCGCTGACGGTGCTGGAGGAGCAGGTCGATGGTTGGGTGAAATCCAAGTCCGCATAAAGCTGTGAGTGGCGAGACCCAATATATCCATACCTTCACGCCCGAGGAGCAGCAGCGCCTGATCGATCAGGCGTTGTTCCTCGAGCCGTACCATCATGCGGGCCTGGACTTCACCGGCTGCCGCACGATCTTGGAGGTGGGCTGTGGGGTAGGCGCGCAGATGAGCCTGCTGTTGCGCCGCTGGCCGCAGGCGAAGGTCATCGGCGTGGACCGCGCCGAGGCGCAGATCGACCGGGCGCGCCAAACGCTCGCCGAACACATTAAAACAGGACGCGCCGAGGTGCACCTGGCGTCCGGCGACGGCCTGCCCTTCGGTGATGCATCGTTCGACGCAGGCGTTGTGTTCTGGGTGTTCGAGCACGTCGCCCGGCCGCTGCCGATTCTGGCCGACATCCTGCGCGTGCTGAAACCCGGCGCGGCGTTCGTCACCACGGAGGTGTTCGACCAGGCGCTGCACGTGCATCCGGCTTCGCCGCACATGCGCGCTTACTTTCAGGCGTTCACCGCGCTGCAAGCCGAGTTCGGCGGCGAGCCCAACATCGGCGTGCGTATGCCGGGTTTGCTGGCGCAAGCCGGGTTCACCGATGTGTCCATCCTCGACGTCTCGCCGACGCTCGATGCGCGCATGGCCGATGCGAACCAGCGCCGCGCGTTCCTGGATTATTTCCAGACTCTGCTGCTCAGCGGGTCGGGCCCGCTGCTGCAGCGCGGGCGCGTGAGCCCCGAGACCCTCGCGGGCTTGAAGGCCGAGTTCACCGCGCTGCTGAGTAACCCGGCCGCGGTGTTCAGCTACGGCGCAAAACGCACGACCGGGCGCAAGCCCGCCTAGCGTAACCGCAACGCCATATGCACGTGTGGAATGTCGGCCTCGATGAATTCCGGGCCGTCGGCGACGAAGCCCAACCCGGCGTAGAAATCCTTCACCAACGTTTGCGCGTTCAGCACCGCGGTGGCGGCGTCCGTGCCGCGCGCGTGGGCCAGGACATGGACCATCAGCGCTTTGCCCAACCCTGATCCGCGATGGGTTTTGAGCACCGCCACGCGTTCGATCTTGTAGTCGCCCGGCCCATAGGCCCGGCTGCGCGCGGTGGCGGCGGGTACGCCGTCCAGGCGCAACAGGAAGTGGCGGCAGCGGTCGTCCAGGCCGTCCCATTCGACGGCCTCGGGCACCTTCTGCTCGATGCAAAATACCTCGCGGCGGATGGTCCGGCAGGCCGCAAAATCCGCATCCGACGCCGCCAGGTCGAGGATTTCAGTTTGCACGTGTAAATCCCTTGGCTTTCGCGGCCCCCCAGCCCTGGGGGGTCGAAGCCACAAAATACCAAACAGTTGGCGAATCGCTTGAAATTTCTTATGGTTAGGTCATGTGTGAGGGGTGGCCGGGGCCCATGGGGGGAGCCGGCCCCTTGTGGATTCTGGCGTGGCCGAGCCGCTTCAAGACAAACATAAAATCTGGGACTCCTACTGGCACGACAGTCGGGTGCACTCGACCGTGGCCGAAAGCAGCCCCGAGGCCGAGGCGGCGCTCGACGCCCATTGGCGCGAGTTCTGCGTCGAGTTGCCCAATTCCGCCGCCGTGCTGGATGTGGGCTGCGGCAACGGCGCTGCGCTGCTGAGCGTGGCGCGCGTAAGCCAGGAAACCGGCAAGGGTTTCAAACTCTACGGTCTGGATTCGGCGGCTATCGACCCGGTCAAGTACGTGCCCAAGGAAGAACTGCTCCAGGGCGTCGAGTTCACCGGCCAAACGCCGATGGAGGCCTTGCCCTACCAGTCCGGCCAGTTCGACGCGGTTATCAGCCAATACGGCATCGAGTTCGCCGATAGCCGCGCGGTGGGCGAAGTCGCGCGCGTGCTGAAGAAGGGCGGGCGGTTCTGCGCGGTCACCTTCGCGGCCAACTCGCCCCCGGTGACCCAGTCGGCCAGCAAGATGCGCCAGAGCCAGTACCTGATCAACAGCACCAAGCTGTTCGACATGGCCACCGCCGTAGCCCAGGCGCTGCACAACATCGAGAAGAACCCGGCCGAGGAAAGCCAGGGTCGCGACAGCAAGAAGTACCTTGAGAAGTTCAGCAAGGAAGTCGAGAACACGATGACCAAGTTCAAGCACGGCGACAGCGAGATCGTCGAGGCGGTCATCACCTCGCTGCAGCACGTCTTCGTCATCCGCAAGAACACCGAGATCGCCACCCAGGTGAACATGATCGCGCTGATGAAGAAGCGCATCGGCTCGCACATCGCCCGGCTCGACGCCATCACGCGCGCCGCCTTGGGCGACCCCGGAATCCTGGGCTACAAGCGCAAGCTGTCCGACGCGGGCATGATGAACGTGACCAGCGGCCCCTTCGCCGTGCCCAACGCCGGGATCATCGGCCACAAAATCTCCGCGACGCGGATGTAACCTTTCTCGCCGCCGCAGCCCCGCGGACAGGCGCACAAACAAAAAGGGCGGCCCGTGAGGGCCGCCCTTTGTCGCATCGAAGTAGGTGATGCTTAGAAGTTGAACGTCAGGCCCGCGTAGAACTGCGTGCCGAAGATGTCGTAGTAGCCCGGGATGGTGTCGAGCGCTTGCGTGCCCGAGGTGCCCGTGGCGAAGAACGGCGGCTTGTTGTTGAAGATGTTGCTGATGCCGACGTAGACGCTGTGGTCTTCCAGGAACGTCGCGCGCACCTGGGCGTTATGGTACCAGCTGTCGCCCACCCTCGGCGTGACGGTGAACGGCGACATGCCAGCCGAGCCGATGTAGCGGGTCGTCCAGTTGGCGCTGAGCCAGTCGTAGGTGTAGTTCAGGCCGAACGAGCCGGTCTTCTTGATCCAGCCCTGGTCCGAGGTCGAACCGCCGGCGAAGCCGAGCAGGTCGATCTTGGCTTGACCCAACACCGGGGTGTAGTCGGCCTTGGTGTAGAAGGTCATGGCCGCCGTCAGACGCAGATTACCCTGGTCGGATGCCGAGCCGGTCAGGCGGTTGATGTCGAAGCCGTAGGTGACGTCCAGATCCACGCCGTTGATCTCATAAGAGGCCACGTTTGAGGACTGGTCGTTGACCGCTACCAGCACGTAGTTGGCACCGGGCACGGCCGGGTTGGCGCCGCGGATGATGTCGGCGCAGAACGTGCCGCTGTCATAGCAGGCGTTGGCCTTCAACTGACGGCCCACCGTGTTGACCGCGTCATCGAGGTTGATGGCGAAGCGGTCGACGGTGATCGACAGGTTCTCGACGAAGGTCGGGGTGATGACCGCACCGAAGGTGATGGTGTCGGCCACTTCCGGCTTCAGGTTCGGGTTCGCGCCGACGAAGCCACGCACCTGCTGTTCGACGGCCAGCGGGGGCGTGTAGTTGGCCGGTACGCCGGCAGCCAAGCAGGCCGCTGCGCGCGCCGGATTGGCGTTGCGGCGAGACGCGGTGCAGGGGTCGTTGACCACGCCCGCGGTTTCGAACGTACCCGACAGATCGCCCGCGGTGGGCGCACGCACGGCGCGTGCGCTCATGCCGCGGAAGCGGATGTCGTCGATCGGAGCCCATTCACCGCCGTACTTCCACGTCTCATACTTGTCGATGTTCTTGGTGTCGGAATGACGGATGGCACCTTCGATCGACATGCTCTTGGCGAACGGCTGATCCTTCAACAGCGGAACAATCGTCTCGGCGAAGATTTCGCTGGTCTTGATCTTGATCAGATCGGTGTCGCCGACCTGGTTGCCCGTCACAGTGCCGCGGTTGATCGGATCGTCATAGTCCAGGAAGCCCGAGGTCTGGCGGTATTCGCCGCCGATCACGATGCCCACGGGGCCCGCCGGCAGTTCGAACAGATCGCCGGTGACGTAACCGACGACGTTGTCGAGCTGATGGGCGCCGCGCTGGCCGGCATCGACCGACACGGCGTTGATCATCGCCTGGGTGTAGGGGGCAAACGGATTGATCGGGATACAGCCTTGCGAACGCGCCGCGGCATCGACGCAACGGAAAGTTCCCGGTGCGGCGGGATTCGGCTCGACGCGCAACGCATTAAAGATCGACTGACGCGACACCAAGCCTTCGGTGATCGAGTCCAGCGTGGTGCGGCCGTAGGTGTAGGCCAGTTCCCAGTTCCAGTCGCTGCCGGGCATGGAGGGCGAGTCGATCTCGCCCTTCAGTCCGCCGACGAAGCGCGTGGTCTGGCGTTCGTTAGTGGCACCACGAAAGCCGAACGAGTCGAAACGCTGCGACCAAGTGAGTGCGGTGTCGCCCGCCGCCATCATGCGCGCGCGAAGGGCCGCCGGGATGAACGGGTTGTCGACCGGGATGGTCGCCTCGACCACGCCGCCGATCAGGTCGGACGGCGCGGACTGGAACGGATGGCCTTCGAACGGCGCGACGGTCTTGGACGAGCCGTAGTTGAACTCGGTGAAGGCCGTGATGTTGTTCTCGAACCGGTATTCGCCTTCGGCCGCGAACATCTTGCGGGTGGTCGGAATGGCGAGCGTACGGCGCGGGTTGCGGTTGTAGCCGTCGGTGGCCACGACGAACGGGATCAGTGCGCCCGTGGCGTCGGTGAAGCTGCCGCCGCGCGAGGTGAAGCTGCCCGCGGGGACGCCGTTGCCGGCGTCGACGAAGAAGCGGCCCTGGGGTGCGACGGCCGAGAGCGCGGCCGGGCCGCGCACCGGGGCAGCCGGCGGGAACCAGGCGAAGTCTTCCGCGCAGATGAAGCGGTCGGCGCAGCTGACCTTGCCCTGGTAGTCGTACTGGCCGGTCAACAGGAAGTAGCCCTTCTCGTTGCTGCCGCCAATCATGCCCGAGCCGGACGGGTTTTTGTTGTCGCCGTCCTTGGATTCGCCGTAGCTGAGGTTCAGCTGGGCGCCGTTGAAGTCTTTCTTGGTGATGATGTTGATCACGCCCGCGACTGCGTCGGCGCCGTAGATCGCCGCCGCGCCGCCGGTCAGCAGCTCGACGCGCTCGATGTTGGCCGTCGGCAGGGTGTTCAAGTCAGCCGTGCTGTCGTTGACGTCACCGGACGGAACGCGCCGGCCGTTGACCAGCACCAGCGAGCGGTTGTTGCCCAGGTTGCGCAGGTTGACGTTGTTCAGGCCCGAGGTGGCCGCGCCGGAGAACGTCGACTGCGTACGCGCCGCGCCGAACGAGGGCGCGATGTTGGGCAGCGAGGTGAACACGTCGGCCAGGTTTTCGAAGCCTTGGCCGCGTAATTGCTCTTCGCCGAGCACGATGGTCGGCACGTTGTTTTCAAGCGCCGGGCGCGCGAGGCGCGAACCGGTGACGACGATTTCCTCCAACTTGTCTTCGGCCGCCGCCGTTTGCTGTTGCGCGAGCGCCGGCATGGCGAACGCGACGACCGCGCTGGACAGCAAGGCCGTGCGGAATGCACGGCTAAAAGATGTCGTGTGTTTCACGATGTACCCCTTCGTTTAAATGTTCCCTCGACCCCGGCCGGAATTGGCTTTGCCTTAATTTCCGGCTGAAGTTGGCCCGGATGATCCGGGCCGTAGGCGTGAGCAAGGCTCACATTGGAAACAAGTAAACGGGGTGTGACGGTCTTTCGTCAAACTTTGTTTCAGTACAATGAAACGTTTCGCAAAGGGTGTGGCGAACCTGCACCATGTGGATAAAAACGCATATATTTCATGGATTTATGTCTGCGTATGTTTTGAGCAATGAAGCATCGGATGGGCGTCTCAGGACATAAGAAATTGCCGTTTTTTGTCATGGAACAGCAATAAGATTACACGGCTGACAGGTTGTAGGCAGTTGCGGCTACAACTCAAACCACTCCGGCGCCGGCAGCCCCTTGGATTTCAGAAACGCCGGGTTGAACAACTTGCTCTGATAGCGCGAGCCGTGGCTGGGCAGCACGGTCACGATGGTCTTGCCGGGGCCGAGTTGTTTGGCCAGCCGGATCGTGCCCGCGACGTTGATGCCGCTGGACCCGCCGACGCAGATGCCTTCCTCGCGCAGCAGGTTGAAGATGACGGGCAGGGCTTCCTCGTCGGGGATTTGAAAGGCCTCGTCCACCACCGCGCCTTCTAAATTGGCGGTGATGCGGCCCTGGCCGATGCCTTCGGTGATGGAACTGCCCTCGGCCTTGAGCATGCCGTGCTTATAGTATGCGTACAAAGCGGCCCCCCTGGGGTCGGCCAGCGCCACGGTCACGTTTTTATTCCGCGCCTTCAGGCCCCGGCCCACGCCGGTCAGCGTGCCGCCCGAGCCGACCGAGGCCACGAAACCGTCGATGCGCCCGTCCAGCTGATCCCAAATTTCGGGCGCGGTGACGCGCTCGTGGCCGTCTTTGTTGGCGGTGTTGTCGAACTGGTTGGCCCAGATGGCGCCATGCGGCTCGGTCTTGGCCAGTTCCTCGGCCAGCCGCTGCGAGACTTTGACGTAGTGGTTGGCATCGGCGGCGGGCACGGGCGCGATCTCACGCACCTCCGCGCCCAGCAGCCGCAGGAGATCCTTTTTTTCCTGACTCTGGTTGGCCGGAATCACGATGACGGTACGGTAGCCGCGCGCGCGGCCCACCACCGTCAGCCCGATGCCGGTGTTGCCCGCCGTGCCCTCGACGATCAAGCCGCCGGGTTGCAGCAGGCCTTTTTTCTCCGCGTCGTCGATGATGTAGAGCGCCGTGCGGTCCTTGATCGACCCGCCGGGGTTGAGGAACTCCGCCTTGCCCAAAATCGTGCAGCCCGTCAGCTCCGAGGCACGCTTCAGCTTGACCAGCGGCGTGCGGCCGATGGCGCCCGTGATGTCATTTGCAATTCGGGGTGCGGCGGAGGCGAGGGAGACGCTGGGCTGGTGGTTCATGGTCATGCCTTTCAGGATACACCCGAACCTCGGGCGAATCGCAGCCTGCATAAAGCCGTGCCCGCAACCCTGCGCGCTCCGCCCGTGCCCCGCAGCAGAACATTCTTTTCAGGCCTCCGCCCGGAGAAGGCCCTTCTCCGCGATGTCGGGTTTTAGCCGCCCGGGGTCATCTCGCCGCGCCCGGGGCGGTCCGCTGGCGTATGTCAGCCCCACGTTCCCGACCCCGAAAGGCCGCCGCCATGAGCGAGAAGATCATCACCCCGTCGAAGGCGTGGCTCAGCGCCAAGGACAATTGGCTGGGCGAGGGCGCGTTCCGTCCCGCGTCGGCCCAGCGCGAACCCGCGCCGCCGCAGCCCGCCCAAACCCAGCGCCAGGCTCCGCCGCCGGCGTATGCCGAGGTCTATTTCGCCCACGGCTAGATAGTTTATTGCCCCATGCTATCGTCGCGCTCCTTTAGGGAGCGATGCGATGGCCGCAGCGGGGATGTTTCTGGAACGGTCCTATCAGTCCCACGACGGCCTGAAGCTGTATGTGCGCGACTACGCGGGCCCGCGCGCAGCACCCTTCACCGTGGTCTGCATCCCCGGCCTGACGCGCAACTCGCGCGATTTCGAGGCCTTCGCGCCGCATCTCGCATCGAAGTACCACGTGCTGTGCGTGGAACTGCGCGGCCGCGCGAACTCGCAATACGCGCCCGACCCCATGACCTACCAGCCGCCGACCTACGTGCGGGATTTGCTCTCGCTGTTCAAGGCCTTCGGGCTCAGCCGCGTCGTCCTGGTCGGCACGTCGCTGGGCGGCATCATCTCCACCGTTCTGGGCGCGGTCGTGCCCACCAAAATCCTCGGCATCGTCATGAACGATATCGGCCCGGAGATCGACACCACGGGCCTGGCGCGCATCGCCGCTTACGTGGCGCGCGGATATACCGGATCTTCGTGGGACGAGGCGGTGGCGGCCGTGAAGCAACTCGACGGCAAGCTCTACCCGGATTACGCCGACGCCGATTGGCTGCGCATGGCCAAGCGCCGCTTCAAGGAAGCGGACGGCAAGATCGTGCAGGACTACGACCTCAACATCGCCAAACCTTTTGGAAACGCCGCGCAGGCGGGTGCCGCGGCCGTCAGCCTGTGGCCGTACTTCCTGCGGCTGACGGGGATTCCGGTGCTGGCGTTGCGCGGCGCGATTTCCGACGTGCTCTCGCCCGAGACCTTCGCCCAAATGCAGTCGCGCCTGCCGCATTTGCAGCCTGTGGTCGTGCCCAACCGCGGCCATACGCCCTACCTCGACGAACCCGAGGCGCTGACGGCCATCGACGACTTTTTAGGCCGCATCCCTGCGCGCCTCACGGTCAAGGAATGGCTGCTTCGCGCGGCCCGCCAAGCCGAATTCCTGATCCGGCTCAAACTTGGTAAACTCTCCTCATGACGGGGTATATCAACGAATACGCGCTGCGCTTCAGCTTGAAGCCCGCCACCACGGCGCTGTTGGTGGTCGACATGCAGAACGCCACCGGCAGCCTGAACCACGGCCTGGCGAAAAAGCTGCGCGCCGAAGGGCGGCTGGAGGAATCCAAATACCGCTTCGAGCGCATCGAGAAATGCGTGGTGCCCAACACGCAGAAACTGCTCGCTACATTTCGCGGCATCGGCGCGCCCGTCATCTACATCACCTACGGCGCGGAAACGCCCGATGCGTCGGACGTGGCCCGCCACATCCGCGCCTTCGTGCGCGCCACCGACAACGTGGCGGGCAAGCCCGAACACGACATCGTCGACGCGCTCAAACCGCTGGCCCACGAACCTGTCTTGAACAAAACCACCATGGGCGCGTTCGGCTCGACGGGCATCGATGCCCGCCTGCGCGCGCTGGGCGTGAGCGAAGTGGTGTGCGTGGGCGTGTCGACCAACAACTGTGTGGGCATGACCGCCATGGATGCCGCCGACAAGGGCTACGGCGTGGTGCTGGTCTCCGACGCCACGGGCACCTGCTCCGACCGCATGCAGGCGGCCTTCGAGGAAATGTTCCTGCGCCTCTGGGGCCGCGTGCTCACTGCTTCTGAAACGATCTCAGAACTCCGCGCCAGCGCGACCGCCCAGGCGGCGCAGTAGGGGGCAGGGTTAAACTTATGGAAGTTTCTGACAAGCAAAAGAAATCGGTTCGCAAGCGCGCTAACGAGATCAAGAATTTTCGCTGTAAAAATCTAATCGCGGTCTTGGAAAATCCGACCGACATCAAAAATATCGGAACGGTAATCCGCAACGTAAATGCCTTGGGTGTCGAGAAGGTTTACGTTGTCGATCCTCGACAATCCCTGCCCAGCGACTGGCAGAAACTGCGAGAAGAGAAATCCATTTCGAAGATATCTGTTTCTGCGGTGAAATGGACGTTCGTAAAGCGCTTCGATAGCACGGAAGAATGCTTCGATTATCTGGAGAAAAATCGCTTCAAGTCGATCGTCACGTCACCTCACGTCAAAGGGAAGAAGAGCATTTTCCTGCACGAAGGCGACTACACGGCGCATGCGAAGCTTGCAGTTTGGTTCGGCAGTGAATCCATGGGGATCAGCGACCTCGCCGTCGAGCGCAGTGAAATGTGCGTCAGCATCCCCATGTTCGGGATGATCGAGAGTCTGAATCTCGGTACCAGTTCCGGAATTGTCTTGTACGAAGTCGCAAAGCAGCGGCGTGAGTACCAAAGCAAGTTCAGGTGGCGCGACCGGCGGGGTAAACGCGCGACCCCACTGCCGACAGTTATCTCTCCAGATTTAGGGTCAGGGTAAATACTGCTCTACCACTACTGTGGCGCGATGCGGGGGCCGGTATCGGCCAGCTAGGTTCTCACCGGCCGAAACCGTCCATATGCTTCGGATTAGTCGACAAATCTTTTGACCTGGCTCGGAGCTTGCCGATCAAGCGCTTGATGACGTCGTATCCAGTCTTTTCCGGATACGGAGCAGGCGTGATGCCGTAGGCCAGCAGCGCGCGCCGCACCATACTACTTTGCGAAACGCCTTCCTCGCGCGCGCGGCGGCGCAAGGCTTGGCGTTCAAGCTTTGATATCCGAATAGAAAGCGTCTGGTCTTTCATGAAGCCAGTGTATGACAAAACGTGAAAAATCAAAACATTGGTCGGCCTAACGCCACGTTTTGAGGGGTTGCCCACCCACTCAAAGCGGTTCATGTTTTCGTCCAATCCTCAGCATGGACAATACAATGTCACCCCGCGACGACGACCGCTCCGCCGACGATCAACTGATCCTGGACTCCATCGCCAAGTGGCTGGCGCGCGATGTCGAGCCCCATGCCATGCGCATGGAACATGCGGATGAATATCCCCACGCCATGGTCGAGCAGATGAAGGCCCTCGGCCTGTTCGGCGCGATGATTTCGCCTGAGTGGGGCGGGCTGGGGCTGTCGGCCGGCACCTACGCGCGCATCGTGAGCATGATTTCTGAAACATGGATGTCGCTGACGGGCATCTTCAATTCGCACCTCATGTTGGCCAAGTGCATCGAGAAGTACGGCACCGAGGATCAGAAGAAAAAATACCTGCCCAAGCTGGTGACGGGTGAACTGCGCGCCGGCACCGCGCTGACGGAGCCCGACGCAGGCACCGATTTACAGGGCATCCGCACGCGCGCGGACAAGCAGGCCGATCATTACGTGGTGAACGGCTCGAAAACCTGGATCACCAACGGCATCGAGGGCCACGTGTTCGGCCTGCTGGTCAAAACCAACCCGGCCGTCGACCCGCCGCGAAAGGGTATGAGTTTATTGATCGCCGAGAAGGGCCAGGGCTTTTCCGTTTCACGCAAGCTCGAGAAGCTGGGCTACCACGGCATCGATTCCGCCGAACTGGTGTTCGAGAACTACCGCGTGCCCGCCGAGAACCTTGTCGGCGGCGTCGAGGGGCAGGGGTTCTATCATGCCGTCGGCGGGCTGGAACTGGGGCGAATCAACGTCGCCGCGCGCGGGGTGGGCATCGCGACGCGCGCCATGAAGGAGGCGGTAAAGTACAGCCAGCAGCGCAAGACATTCGGCAAATTCATCCACCAGCATCAGGCCATCCAGCTCAAGCTGGCCGACATGGCCACCAAGTGCGAAGCCGCGCGCCTGCTGGTGGAAAGTGCCGCGCGCGCCTACGACGAGGGCCGGCGCTGCGACATGGAAGCGGGCATGGCGAAGTACTACGCCTCCGAAGCCGCCGTTGAGAACTCATTGGAGGCCATGCGCATTCACGGCGGCTACGGCTACTCGAAGGAATTCGTTGTGGAGCGGCTGTACCGCGACGCGCCGCTGATGACCATCGGCGAGGGCACCAACGAGATGCAGCGCATCATCATTGCCCGCCAACTGATCGAGCGGAATCCGATTTAGTCATGCCGCCGTCGTCCTTGCCCCTCGCGGGCATCCGCGTCCTCAGCTTCGATCAATACGGTGCCGCGCCCTATTGCACCATGATCATGGCCGACATGGGCGCTGACGTGATCAAGATCGAGAACCCCGCGACCGGCGGCGACTTCGCGCGCGACACCGGGCCGTACTTCCTGGGCGAGCACGACAGCCTCTATTACCAGTGCTTCAACCTCAACAAGCGCAGCCTCACTTTGGACGTGAAGCATCCCCAGGGCCGCGAGATTTTGCACAAGCTCGTTGCGCGCTCGGACGCGCTGATCGGCAACATGCGCGGCAACCAGCCCGCCAAGCTGGGGCTGGACTACGCCGCGCTGAAAACCGTCAACTCCAAGATCGTCTGCGGGCATATCTCGGCTTATGGGAGGGATACCTCGCGCGTGGACTGGCCGGGTTATGACTTTCTGATGCAGGCGGAAGCGGGTTTTATGAGCGTGACGGGCGAACCCGACGGGCCTCCTGTTCGGCTGGGGATTTCCATGGTCGATTTCATGACCGGCACCATGATGGCCTATGCCGCGACGGCCGCCGTGCTGGCGTGCAAAACCTCCGACGCCTTGGGCCGCGATGTGGACCTGAGCTTGATGGACCTGGCACTTCATCAGCTGACCTATCCCGGCATGTGGTATTTGAACGAAGGCTTGGTGACCAAGCAGATTCCGCGCGGCGCGCATGCCTCAATCACGCCCAGCCAACTGCAGAAAACCAAAGACGGCTGGATTTTCGTCATGGCGCAGAATCCGAAGTTCTGGGACATCCTGACGGCGGGCCTGGGCCGCGCCGATTTGGCGGCGGACGCACGCTTCAAGGACATGGAATCGCGGCTGGAGCATCGTGATGTTTTGACGAAAATTCTCGACGACGCCTTTTCCGCCAAAACCACCGACGAGTGGATCGAGGTGTTCAAGGGAAAATTACCGGTCGGTCCCGTCTACGGCATCGACCAGGCGCTGGATAATCCGTTCCTGGATGAAACGCAGATGATCCAGACCGTGCCGCACCCCGACCGCCCGAACATGCGTGCGCTGGCCAACCCGGTGAAGCTCGACGGCGCGCGGCTGAAAAGCACGCATGCACCGAAATTAGGCCAGCACACGGACGCGATTTTGTCCGAGATCGGCTACAACGGCCGCGAGATCGACACGCTGCGCGAACTGAAGGCCATTTAAATATGAAACTCGAAGGCCTGCGCGTCATCGACCTCAGCATGTATCTGCCCGGCCCGCATCTCACCTTGATGATGGCCGATCACGGCGCGGAGGTGATCCGCATCGAGCCGCCGGGCGGCGAGCCTTCGCGTGCCTACGGACCGTTCGAGACGGGGGCAGACGGAAAACCGCAGTCCGTGTGGTTCCGCACGCTTCATCGGGGCAAGAAAAGCCTGTGCCTCAACCTCAAGCACCCTGAAGGCAAAGCCATCTTTCTCAAGCTGGCCGACACCGCCGACGTACTGGTGGAGGGCTTCCGCCCCGGCGTAATGGACAAGCTGGGCCTGGGCTACAAGGACCTCAAAGCGCGCAACTCGCGCCTGATTTATTGCGCCGTCTCGGCCTTCGGGCACTCAGGGCCTTTGTACGGCAAGGCGACGCACGACATGGGCGCACAGGCGCTGACGGGCTTTCTGGCCATCAACGATAACGGCGACGGCAAGCCCGTCGTGCCGGGTTTTCCCTCCGCCGACGCGGCTTCGGCGATGATGGGCTTGTCGGGCATTCTCATGGCGCTGTACCGGCGCGAGAAGACGGGGCAGGGGGATTTCGTGGATGCAGCCATGTACGACTCGCTGTTGTCGTTCAGCGCGCATCTGACCGGCCCGGTGCTGGGCGAAGGCAAGCCGCCGCTGACCAAAACCGGGCGCTCCATCGGCGGGGCGGCGTTTTACAACGTCTATGAAACGGCTGACGGCAAATTCATCGTGCTGTCGGGCCGCGAGCCCAAGTTCGCCGAGAATTTTCTGGGCCATCTCGGCCGGGCTGATCTGGTGCCGCTGTGTTTGCAAGACGACTGCATCGCCCAGGAACCCGTGAAGGAATTTCTGCGTGGCGCGTTCAAAGCAAAAACGCAAGCTGAATGGGTCGCCGTGCTGTCGAGTATGGACGTGGGCTGGGCGCCGGTGATGGACATGGCCGAGGCCATCGAACAGCCCCAAGCCAAGGCACGCGAGATGCTGGTGGTGGACGGGCAGGGCCGCAAGCACATCGGCAACCCGATCAAGTTCACCGAGGAACCAGCCCGCTTCGGTTTTTCCAGTCCATCGCTCAATCAGGACGCCGAAGTTCTGTTGAAGCCGCTGGGCTACGATGCTGCCGCACTCGCCAAACTCAAGGCCGAGGGCGTGTTTGGGTGAGGTTCGTCAAACCTCGAATAATGCGAGGTCCATCGCTTTGGCGGCGCGGCCCATATCTTGATCATAGGTCGCCAAAGGCAGCTTCAACCTCTGGGCCAGTTCCAGGTAAGCTGCGTCGTAGGTCGTTAGGCGGTGCTGTGTGGCGATGTCGATGATGACGCTGATGCGATCTGAACCAGCGGTTTGGTGCAGCGTCAGCGGCATGATGTCCAACTCATCGATAAACGCATCAAGTTTCGAGGTTGGAATCCGTTGCCGTCGGACGGCCAAGACCAAAGCGTTGGTGACCTCCAGCAGCCAAATCGCGGGGGCGTGCGTGAAGCCGCGCAGGATGCGTCCGTAAATTTCATTGGTGTTGGGTCGTGCCTCGTCGTCAAAATGCCACGACAGCGTGACGGAAGCGTCTATCACCAGCGTCAATACTTACGCCCCTCGTTGATCAAGTCTTTGATCTTGAGTCCGCCAAGCGTCACGCCCTTGCGCAGTTCCTCCATGCGGGTGACCGCGCGGTCGGCTTCCTCGGGGCTTAAGGGCTGACGGGCGCGTACCAGAGTGGCTACTGTCTTGCCACGCTTGGTGATCTCGATTTGACCGCTGTGCTGCACCTCTTCGACCAACGCGCTGAAATGCGTCTTGGCTTCAAACATGCCGACTTTTCTAATGGTACCCATGAGCCACCTCATCTAAACAAACTAGTTTATAAACTAGTTTGTTTAGAAAGGCGAGGGCACGTCAGTTTTCAGCTAGATTTATATATATTTTATAACGGCTTAGGGAACATTTCAGCCCTGCCAACGTTTCCAGGTGGACAGATCGCCGCTCTCATTAATCGCCAATCCGATGCGGTGGATATGCGCGCCTTCGTTGTGCGCACCACCCGTGTCGCCGGGGATTTGCGCGCCCACGTAGTACAGGAAAAAGCCCTTCCCGTTTTGCACCACCCACGGCGTGCCGATGCCGTGCGTATCGAAACGCCCGCTGTCGATGGGCGCGAGTGCGAGCATGCAACCGTCCTTGTCGGGTCCCTTCACGCGCGTGAAGTTCACGCCGTCGGCGGACTCCGCCATGCCGATGCCGGCAAATCGTTCTCCGTTGTTGCCCTCATAGAACATCACGTAGCGTCCGTTCAGCTTGAACACCTGGCGCGAGGCGACGCCCGCCTGGTCGAAGTTGCCCACCGGGCCTTTCTTGAGCACAGGGCCGATCTTTTCCCACTTCAATCCGTCGGCCGACACCGCGCCGCAGGCCATGAAGCTCTCGGCGAAGCTGAGCGTGTGGTAGTACATGCGCCAGGTGCCGTCGTCGTCCTTGAACACCTGCGGCCAGCCCACCATGGCGGCGTCGAATTCACCGGGCTTGCCGTTGTCGAGATACGCGCCGCGTACCGGGCCATCGGTTTTTGTCCAGTTCAATCCGTCTTTCGATACGGCGCGACCGGGGCGCAGCGGAAAGCCCTTGGACGTGCCGCGCGGGGTTTTCGTTACGGTCTGATCGCCGCCGAAGTACCACATGACGTATTGATCGTTGTCTTTGATCACGCTGCCGACGCCGACGTGGCCGGAATCGAAGCGCGCGGGGTCTGCGCTGGGCTCCAGCACCGCACCCATGGTCAGCGGGCCTTTGACCCGCTCCCACCGGATGCCGTCTTTCGACGTCGCCGTGCCGATGCGCCCCGTGGGCAGCGAATAGGCGTTATCGAAACTCGGGTCGCGGCCGTAGTACCACATGCGCCACGTTCCATCTGATTCCTTGAGCACGCGCGGGCAGGACGTGCGCTCGCTGTCCCACCATCCGGCTGGCCCTTCGGGCAAAATCAGTCCGGGGCCTTTCGCTGCGGCCTGAGCGCGGGAAGATGTAACGGCGGCGGCACCCGCCAGCAGCAGCGCGCCGCGTCGATGAAGGCTCATATGTTTATCGTCCTACCGCGTAACCTTGTTGACCGCGCGGGTTGGCCCCGGCGCGGATGATGCCGCCCGATTGTGACACCGCCGAGACCCGGCCCAAGGACCAATCGGGGCCCGTCTCCACGCTATGACCGCGGCGGCGCAACTCGGCCACCGTCTCTTTGGTCAAACGGCCCTCGGCCTGGATGACGCCGGGCTTGGCGGTGCGCGGATAGAACGAACTGCGGAAATGTTCGGAGTGGAACATCGGCGCCTCGATGGCCTCCTGCAGGTTCATGCCGTGATGAACGTGATGCAGGAACATGATCAGCGACCACTGGTCCTGCTGATCGCCGCCCGGCGTTCCAAACGCCATGTACGGCGCGCCGTCCTTCATGGCCATGGAGGGCGTCAGCGTGGCGCGCGGGCGTTTGCCCGGGGCCAGTGAACTTGGATGGCCCTCTTGCAGCCAGAACATCTGCGCGCGCGTGCCCAAACAAAAGCCGATCTCGGGAATCAGCGGCGAGCTTTGGTACCAGCCGCCGCTGGGCGTGGCCGCGACCATGTTGCCGTGCCGGTCGATGACGTCCAGATGCACAGTGTCGCCGCGCACGAACCCGTCGCGGCGTACTGTTGGCTCGCCCGCACCGCCGGGGGAGTCCACGGTTTCATTTTCACCGGTGGCGGGCGTGGATACGATCTTGAAGCCCGGCAATTGGCTGGGCCGGTCGTCCAACGACGCCTGCGTGCCGACCAGCCCGCGCCGCGCATCGTTATGGAGCTTGTCGAGCAGTTGATTCAACGGAACCGAGATGAAATTCGGATCGCCGTAATAGGCCTCGCGGTCGGCGAAGGCCAGCTTGGCGCATTCGATATACGTATGGATGAAGTCCGCCCCGTTCGGGTCCATCTTGGCCAGGTCGAAGCCCGCCAGCAGCGCCAACTGTTGCAGGAACACCGGGCCCTGGCTCCAGGGTCCGCACTTCGCCACGGTGTAAGCGCCATATTCAAATGTGGCCGGGTGTTCCTCCCAGGCGCGCCACTTCGACAGGTCGCCGCCGTTGATCAGGCCTGCGTGCCGCCGGCCCGAGGTGTCCATGGCGGGCGTGCGCACGAATTTGTCAATCGCCTCGGCCACGAAGCCGTCGGACCACGCCGCGCGGGCCGCCTCGATTTTTGTCTCACGGCTGCCTTTCGCGGCTTCTGATTCCTTTGCGATGCGGCGGTACGTCGCGGCCAGGGCCGGATTTTTCTGGAATTCGCCCACCTTGGGCAGTTCCCCATCGCGCAGCCAGAGCGCGGCGGAAGTTGTCCATTCCGTGTTGAACAGGTCCTTCACCATGCGCAGCGTGCCCACGAAGGGGGCGAGCATGGGAAAGCCGTTCTCGGCGTAGTGGATGGCAGGTTGTAATGCGTCGGCCGCGCTGATGGTGCCGTAGGTTTGCAGCACATGCATCCAGGTGTCGAAGGTGGAGGGCACGCACGCGGCCAAAAAGCCCGTGCCGGGCACGAGATCCAGGCCGAGTTCGCGGAACTTCGCCATGCTCGCGGCCTTGGGCGCCGGGCCCTGGCCGTTGACCACCGCCGTGCGCTTGGATTTGGCGTCGTAGATCAGAACGGGCGCTTCGCCGCCGGGGCCGTTCAAGTGCGGTTCGATGACGCTGAGTGTTAGCCCCGTGGCGACGGCGGCGTCAAACGCGTTGCCGCTGCGTTCCAATACGCCCATGCCGACAGAAGATGCGATCCAGTGGGTCGAGGCCACCGCGCCGAAGGTGCCGGCGATCTCGGGGCGCATCAGCGGTGCGGCCATGGGGCGGGGCTCCGGTGGGGTTCAGACGCGGCCAGCATAGAAAGAGATGCGGCGCACGCTCAAGGGGCTTGATCGTTGAAATAGTCAGTCAGAAGCGATCTGGTGCAACGCCCGGCGGCAGGCCTGTTCCAGTTCCGGAAATTTGTTCTCGACCGCCATCCAGAGAATCCGTGGGTCGAGCCCGTCGTAGGTATGACGCAGCCGGTTGCCGAGGCCGCGGATTTGTCCCCAGTCGATCCCGGGCTCCAGGGTCTCGGCGTGAGTGCCCAACTTGCTGGCTGCCTCGCTGAGGCGCAGAAAACAGTAGGCGACCGCGTCGTATTTTTCTGACTCGGCTGTGAACTGTTCGTATGAAACGCCGCGCAAATAGCGGCGGATGCGGTCGATGTTGTCGAGGATGTCCTGAAAGCGCCGCGCCGGGTCGTTAGAAGGCATCGATCTTGTCTCGCTCCACCGCCGCGCGTAGGCGGTGCTCGCGGATCGGCAACGTCACCATGTCGACCTTGCGACCAAGCAGCTTTTCGATGCGCTCCAGGGCCTCGACGTAGGTGAAGGCGTCGATCATGTTCGCCTCATCGAGTTCGGCGAGCAGATCGACGTCGCTATCCGCCCCGGCTTGGTCGCGGGCCATGGAACCGAACAGGGACAAATGCCGGAAGCCCAAGGCTTTCAACTCGTCCTGGTGCGCTTGCAGCCGCGCGATGACGTCATGTTTCGACATGGCTTTTCATAGCAAAACCAGCCGATTCGGGCAATGCGGGCGGGGCGTGACTTCGCCTTACTGCCCCTCGGTCACCGTCACCGTCTGCCTGATGCCGGGGTTCTCGACCCGTTGAATAATTCCGGACGGCCAGCGCACCTCGATGTAATCCACCGTCTTGCGTGGTCCCAACCCAAACGTCTCGGTGGGTTCGTTGGCGGCGTTGTAGCCGTGCGCGGGCACGCGCTCGCGGATCTGGCTCAAGTCCCCGCTGACCACCTTCACCCGCGCGCCGATGCCCGACCTGTTGCTCTTGGTGCCCACCAACGCCACGCGCAGCCAGTTGTTCTTGTTGCCCTTGTTGAGGAACAGCCAGCTCGACTGGGCAATATTCACCCGCTGGAAGTTGTTGTAGTAGGTGCGGTTGGTGGCGAACATGTCCAGGAACCCGTCGCCGTTGACATCGCCCGCGCCGACGCCCGAGCCGATGCCGAAGCCTTCCGCGCCCGAGCCCTTTGTCACGTCCTCGAACTTGCCGCCGCCCAAGTTGCGGTAGAGCACGTTATAATCGGGCTCCCAGGCGATGAAGAAGCGCACGAAGGGAGGAAAGCCGTCTATCACGTCGTTGATCAGGATGTTCTGCGGCCCGCCGTTGTTGACGTAGATGTCCAACAACCCGTCGTTGTCGAAATCCGCCATGACGCAGCCGCGCGCGCCGCTTCTATTGGTGATGCCTGAGGTCTTGGTGACGTCGTTGAACGTAAGCCCTTGGCCCTTGTCGATTTCGTTGAGGTACAGCCGCTTGATCTGGTCGGCCAGCGGCAGGAACACGTCGATGTCGCCGTCGTTGTCCACATCACCTAAACACGTGCCTTGCGCGTTTCCGGCCAGCCGGAACGCTAGGCCAGAGGGCGGGCGGCGGTTGTTCATGATGTTGGTGAATTTGCCGTTGCCTTCGTTGACGAACAGCACCTGAAAGTCGCCCTCGTTGGTCACCAGGGGGTCCATGTCGCCGTCATTGTCGAAGTCCGCCCAACTCGGCGCGCCCTGGCTGTTGCTCTCTTTGACGACATTGTGCATCCCAATGCCGGACTCCTCGGTCACGTCGGTAAATGTGCCGTCGCGGTTGGACCGAAACAGCGCGTTGTCCACTTCGCCGTCGGCGTTGCGGTGCAGCACGTCCAGCCAGCCGTCGTTGTCGGTGTCGATGAAGCCGATGCCGCCGCCGGTGTCGCCGATGCCGCCGATCTCGGCGTCCTCTTTGTTGCCTTTGCGCATTAGCCCGGCGGCGCGGGTGACGTTTTGGAAGTTCGGCTGGCCGGTTTCCTTCAGCAGGTTCTTCATCAGGGTGGTGGGCACATGGTTGCGCCGCTGGCCGGGCCCGCCCGAGGGCGGCATGGTGGCGATGATCAGGTCCAAATCGCCGTCGTTGTCGTAATCGCCCCAGGCCGCGCCCCGCCCCAGCGTGCCGGGGTTGTCGATGCCGCGTGCCTTGGCCACGTCGGTGAACCGGGCTTTTCCGTCGTTTTCCCAAAGTCTTAAGGCGATGCCCGGGCCGATGGCCTCGGTCGAGACGAAGATATCCACATCCCCGTCCTGATCGTAGTCGGCAAACGCCGGCCCGGTGCCGTTCAGCTCCGGGTCGTCGACGCCGGCTTTGCGGCCGATCTCGGTGAATTGGATGGGCGTTTTGGCTGTGGCGGGCAGAGCCAGCAAGCAGGCGGTGACGCCGATCAGGGCTTTGAGCATCGTTTCCTCCCGAGAATTAGGAGGAAAGATAGTGACATCATTGCCGCTACAGAAGTGTTCAGCGCGGTGTTGTCCACTTCTACTCTGTCGTCACCCGGTTTAGCCGGGTGACCCATGACGCATCACGCTTGGACGGAGAGGATGAGGGATGGGCCGCCCGAATAAATCGGGCGGCGACAGGGCTCATCTGCACAACGAAAAACCCGCCGGGCGGAGCCCGACGGGTTTCTTTGGTCACAACCGTTTCAGAGTGGTGCAGGCTTTCCGAGGAGACCGTGTGTGGCCCATCAGCGTATAGCCTCTAAGCCCAGTCTATCCTTTGAAGGGCAAGCCCTTTCGCCCGCGCAGCACCTTGATCCGTTTCTGTTGTGCTAATCCCTGTGGATTAAATCGAAAGAAGGTTAGGCCTTCTTCTTGGCTTTCTTCTTCTTGGCTTTCTTTTTGGCTGCCATGGTATTCCCCTTTTGCTTGAAGCAAAGTTCCCCGAGACATCCCACACCATGCGGGAGCGCGAGGTTCGAACGCGGGAGCGCTCGAACAAATGGACTTAAACGCAGTTGAAACATTTGCACAAGTGTTTTTGCATCACGCGCAAAAAATCTTCTTGCATTCTATTTTTTCCTGAAATCTTCAGCGTTGCATTCCGAGTCCGGATGCGCGCGCATCACCGCAGAAAAACGGCGCGACATGAATGCCGCGCCGTGAATTTTCCGTCGTGATGAATCAAAACTCAGCGCGCGATGCGCGTCATTTTTCTCCGACGAGGCAGGGGAAGCGTACCTGCGAGGTTTGATAGTTCATGAAGCGCGGCGGCATGACGAACGCCACCAGGTCCAGGCTCACCTTACCCTTCATAAACCCAGCTTTTTCGCCCTCCGCGACGATATCCATCTCGCGGTACGTGCCGCCGAATCTTTCGTTGTTGTTGTAGACTTCCCACTCCGCCAGGAAGGCGTCGAAGGGTGCGAGTTCCTTCAGGCGCGGGTTGTCCATGTGCATCATCACGCCGCCGTCGCGCAGCAATCTTTTGCTCTCGGCGAAGATGCGGCCCACCGCCGCGGTGGAGGTTTCATGCATCATGATGTGCGACACCACGACGTCGAAAAATCCGTCCGGGAAGTTGGTCGCCTCGGCGTTTTGTTGGCTGAAGTGCACCGCCACCCCCATCGACTCCGCCCGGCCGTGGGCATAACGCAGCACCGATTCGCCCACGTCGATGCCGTACACCTCGGCGTCCGGGAAGGCTTCCTTCCACGGCAGGGTCGACTGGCCGATGGTGCAGCCCATGTCCAGAATGCGCTTGGGCTGGATGTGCGGGAACTTGGCCTTTAAGTGGGCGATCAGCGACGTGCCGAAGTAGTCGCTCTTGGGGCCCAGGTTGCCCATGGCATACATAAACGTGGCCCGGTCATAGAGCGCACCGGCGGCCACGTCCTCGGGGTCGTGGCTGGTGTGATAGCCGCCCGGTTGCAGGTGAATGTCGTAGAAGGTCAGATAGCCGGGCACCTTGAAGTTCGGGTTCAAGGTCAGGCTGCCCTTGGCCTTGGCGGCCTTTTGCTTGGCGTCGGCCTTGATGCGCGGCAGTTCCCTTTCGACGCTGTCGATGACCGAGTCCCAGGTCATTTCCTGGGTGTGGCGCTGCATGGCGCTGTACATCTGGTAATAAGGTTGCGCGGTCATCACCTCGCGCACTTCGCTGCGGGTCTGCGGCTCGCGGCCGTGGCTTTTGACGAAGGCGGGCAAGACCTGCGCCTTGTAGAGCGCGCGGTTGCCGCCCGCGACCAACGCCGCCAGGTGCCGGCGGATATCCACATAGTAATCCTGCCGCGCGGACTCGTCGTGGATGCGCTTGGGCAGCAGATCGTGCTGGATTTGGTTCACCATGGCTTGGCCTCCAAGGATGTTGGGTGCGTGCATCATATAAGACCGCGCCCGGGGTCATAAAGCGGCCTTGAGCGGCATTCGCCCCGATGTCCGCTCGCTGACCAACGCCCGCTTGGAGCCTCGGGTGCGCTCCGTTATGGTCGTCATATGAATGTTCCCGCCCCGCCGTCGCGGCTGCCCACCTGGCTTTGCACCGGCTACGGCGTGGGCATGGTGGGCGGGCAGATCTTCCGCGATACCCCCGCACTCCTTCTGCTGCCGTTCATGACCGACGCGCTGAAGGTTCCCGCCGTGGTCGCGGGGCTGGCCATCTTCGTGCCCAAGATCTGGGTGGTGTTCGCCGACCCGCTGGCGGGCGTGGCGTCGGACCGCATCTCCACCCGCTGGGGCCGCCGCCGCCCGTTCATGTTCTGGGGCGGCCTGCTGACGGTGGCGCTGTTCATCCTGATGTTCAACGTGCCGGGCTTCGCGTTGTCCACACCCGTGGTCACGGCGGCTTATGTGTCGGGCGTCTATACCCTGGCGCTGACGGCGTTTGCCGCCTACTCGGTGCCCTACCTGACCATGGGCTCGGAGATGACCACCGACCCCCATGATCGGACCAGATTGATGGGCTTCCGCGTCGCCTTCATGGCCACGGGGCTGATCGTCGGCGGCTTCGCCGCGCGCATCCGCGACATGGGCGGGCCGGGGCAGGAGGGCTACAGCTTCATGGCCCTGGTCATGGGCGCGCTGTGCCTGGTGACCATGATGACCACGGTGTTCGTCACCGCCAAGGCGCCGTATGTGGACCGTGACGAGACACAGGTTGGATTACTGGAGCAGTTCAAGCTCGCACTGGGCAACAAGCCCTTTGTCACCCTTTTATCGGCGGCGTTCCTGCAAAGACTGGCGGAAGGCACGGGCTACGCCGCCTTGGTGTATTTCCAGATTTACGTGCTGGGCCAGCCCACCGCCGTGCTGGGCACGATGATTTTGTTCATCGCGGTGGCGGGCATCATCTCCCAGCCGATGTGGGTGGCGGCGTGCAAGCGCTACGGCGTGATGCGCGTTTATGTGACCACGCTGCTGCTCTATTGCGCGGCCTTCGCCCTGTGGGCGATCCCCGATCCGGCGCTGTGGATGATCTACGCCATCGGCTTCTTGAACGGCTTGTTCAACAGCGCCTTCATCCTCACGGCCCTGTCCATGATGACCGATACGGTGGTTTACGACCGCCAACGCACCGGCTTGAACCGCGAAGGGGCCTTCAACGGGGTGTGGCTGGCGAGTGAAAAGGTGGCCTTCGCCTTTGGAACTTTAATTGTGGGTGCGGTGCTCAGCTGGTTCGGCTACGTGGAGTCAAACACCGGAGGTGCGACCCAACCCGCCTCCGCGCTGCAGGGCATCACGCTGGCCTACGTGGCGTTGCCCATCGTGTTCCACTTGGCGAGTTTGGTGTTTTTGCGGCTGTACAGGTTGCCTCACTAAACTGTCACCGCCCGATTTATTCGGGCGGTCCATCGATCCTCCGCATGGTCCCAGTAGTGTGCACTATGGATACCCCGCCTTCGCGGGGTATGACATCGGTGGTTGATTACTTCACGTCCCCCGTCTCGGACATGAGGATCGCCAAGGGGCGCGTGGTGGGGAACTGCGCAAACGCGATCATCAGCATCACCATCATCGGCATGGCCAGGATCATGCCGGTGATGCCCCAGATGGCCCCGAACACCGACAGACCCAAAATCATGAACACCGGGCTTAGGTTCAGCGAGCGTCCCATGAGGCGCGGTTCGAGCAGGTTCTCCGTCAGGCTTTGGGTGCCCCACAGGAAGGCGAGGATGATCGCTGCGGTGGGCAGCGAGCCGAACTGCAGCAGCGCCAGCACGGTCGGGAACAGCATGCCCAAGGGCGAGCCGATGTAGGGGATGAAGTTGAGCACGAAGATCAGCAACGACCAGAACGGCGCGAAGTCCACGCCCGCGACGCTGAGCACGATGAAGCTGGCCAGCCCCACCAGGAAGCTGATGAAGGTCTTGACCAGAACATAGGTCTCGATGCGGCTGCCGATCTGGCCGAGCGTGGCGCGCACCGCGGCCTCGCGCATTGGGTCGGGGAACATGGCCGTGATCTTGTGGTTGAAGAACCGGCTCTCCAATAGAAGAAATGCGACGTAGGCGAAGATCTGGAAGGTGTTGCTGGCGATGGCCTGGAAGGCGCCAGCGAAGCGGCCGACGACTGATCTGAGGTCGATCTCCTCCAGCAGCGTCGTGAGCGTCAGCGGCTTGTCCTGGCCGACGATGCTCGCGATGAACGCCGTGATCTGCGCCAGCAGCGCTTGCAGCCGTTCCTGATACTGCGGCGCGGCCTCCACCACGGCGCGCACGTTGCCGGCGATGATCTGCACCACCAGGCCGATGACCACGATGAAGGCGACGACGGCCAACGTCAGCCCCAGCCCCGGGCCGGGCGACCACGCGCCGAACTTGAGCCGCTGGATGGCGTGGCCCGTGGCTAAGATCAGGTAGGAAATGAAGATCGCCAGCACCAAGGGCAGCACGATGCTTTGGCCCACCACCATCAGATACAGCGTCAGCGCGGCCAAGCCGGCAAGCGCGGCAAAGGCCATTGGATCGCGGGGGGTGGCGGGCGTGGTCATGGAACTCTAGAAAAAGAAACGATAACTAGCTTGAAGCTGGTTTTCGTCCACCGTGCGCGGCAGGCCGAAGCTGAGGGTCCGCTCGGGCCGCGTCGAGCGGATATGCAGATATTCCAGGGTCAGGCGCTGGTTGTCGGCGGGGCGGAACACATAGGCCAGGGTCAGCGCGTTGCCCCACTCGTTGTTGTTGTCGGGAAACCCCAGCACGTCCTTGTCTTTCGTCTCGAAGTATTCCATCCGCGCCGAAAGACGATGTTGCCCCCACGGCTTGCTCAGCAGTACGAAGGCCGAGGTGAAGTCGGTGCGCACCACCGGGCTGGCGGCACCCGGCACGGTGACGACGGTGGTCTTGCCGTCCATGGCCTGGGCGATCAGCGTTACCTCGCCGGGCAGTTCGGTTTTCAGACCCAGCGAAAGATACGACGTGCCCCACGGCCATTGGCCGTTGGTGATCTCGCGGTCGTCGGCGGGGTTATTGGAATACAGCGCGCGCACCTCGCCCCAGTCGGCATGCTCCACCTTAGCACCGACGTAGTAGGCCATGCGGTCGTCGAGTTCCGTGAAGGGCTCGATGTAGGGCGCTTGCCGGAACAGCCGCGCTCCGGGCCTGATGATGCGCACGTTGGGCACGCTCAGGCGCTCGAGCAGCCCGGCCTCGCGGTCGTGCACCGCCCAGCCGCGCCAGGCCAGCAGCGAACCCGCCGGATCGTTGAACTGAAAGCCCGATCCGATCAGCGAGGCGGTGATGTCCTCGGTCTGGGCGAACGCGGTGACTTCCGCCCCGACGCTGCGCAGCTCCTCGCCCACCCAACTGTTGATGGCCGAAGATGAGATGGTGTACGGGCTGGTCCATGCCAGCCCCGTGTTCTCCAGCGAAACCGGCGGGAAGAAGGCTCCCGCCTTGGCGCGCACGCCGAATTGGCCCGTCGGTGCGGGCTTGTAGCTGACAAACGCCTCGACCACGTCCACGGCGTGCTTCTGGTTGGAGTTGGTGGTCAGGTGCACGAACCCCGACAGGTCCCAGGTGATCTTGGGTTGCAAGATCAGCGAGGCCTCGGCGATGCGCGCGATCACGTCGGGCTCGCCGCCGTAGCGCGTCTTGCCCAGGCCGCGCCATTCCCAGCCCAAGGTGGGCTCGGTCAGCGCCAGCCGCGCGTCGATCAGCCCGCGTACGTCGAGCGAGGGCATGCCGTCCTCGGCCGCCGCGCCGCCCATCAGCAACACCGCCGCCAGGCCGGGCGCGAGCGCCTTCATTGCGCGGCCGTGGGGGCCGCCGAAGTCTGGGGCAGCGGCGACCAGCGCGAGGTGAGATAGAACTTCTCGAAGTCGGGGGCGGGCACCGGCTTGCTGACGTGGTAGCCCTGGCCGGTGTCGCAGCCGTGCGCCTTGAGGATGTCGAGCCCGCCACGGTCCTCGACGCCCTCGGCGGTCACCTTGAGCCCCAGGTTGTGGCCCAGGTCGATGGTCGAGCGCACCAAAATCTCGTCGCCCTTGTTGCTCGACAGCTTCATCACGAAGGATTTGTCGATCTTGATTTCCTGAACCGGCAGGCTTTTGAGGTACGACAGCGACGAATAGCCCGTGCCGTAGTCGTCGATCGACAGCGTCGCGCCCATTTTATTCAGCGCCGAGAGCACCTCCATCGACTGCTTGGGGTCCTCCATCACCGCGCTTTCTGTGATCTCCAGGATCAGCTGACCGATGGTCGCGCCGTGCTTGGCCAAAAAGCCCGCGATCTCGTCGGGCAGGCCGCGGTTGTTGAGGTCGCGGGCCGACAGGTTGATGGCCACCTTGACGTCGATGCCCTGCTTCTTCCACGCCGCCACCTGGCCGATGGCTGTGTCCAGCGCCCAGGTGGTCAGCTTCTGGATGTTGCCGGTCTGCTCGGCCAGCGGAATGAAGCCGTCGGGCGGCATGAAGCCGCGCACCGGATGAATCCAGCGGATCAGCGCCTCGGCGGCGGTGATCTTCTCGGTGCGGATGTCGATCTTGGGCTGGTAGAACAGCCGGAACTCGCCGCGGTCCAGTCCGACGCGCAGTTCGCCCATCATCGACAGCCGTTCGGGCTTGTAGGGGTCGAGCGCCGGGTCATACAGCGCGTAGTGCCGCGCGGTCTTCTTGGCCTCGACGATGGCGGTGTCGGCGTGCTGCAGCAAGGTGCGCGCGTCCGCGCCGTGCGCCGGATAAACCGCCTCGCCGACCCAGGCGGTGATGTCGATGGCGTTGCCGCCCACCTGGACCGGCTCGTTGAACATCTCGAGGATGCGCGTCGGGATCGGGTGGTTCTGCGTCGCCCCGGTGCCGGGCATGAACAGCGCGATCATGCTGGAGGAATGGCGCGCGACCATGTCGCCGGTCTTGACGATGCGCTGAAGCTTCTCGCCCAGCGCGCGGACCAGCTGGTCGCCGACGTTGTGGCCCAGCGTGTTGTTGATCTCGCCGAAGCGGCCGATCTGCGCCAGATAGACGCTTACGGCGGTGTCGGCGGCCGCGGCCTGCTGGATCGCCTCGCCCAGGCGGCGCTCGAAGGCCACGCGGTTGGGCAGTTCCGTCGCCGGGTCGTGCAGCGCCTGGTGCGCGATGGTGGCCTCGCGCTCGGCGATGCCGTCCATCATCTGGTTGAAGGTCTCCGACAGCCGGCCGATCTCGTCCTTCTGCTCCAGCGTCACCTTTTCCTTGTAGTTGCCCGACAGGATGCGCCGCGCGGCGGCGTCGAGCAGGCGTATCGGCTTGGAGACGCCGCCGGCGATGAAGTACGAGCCGGCCAGCGTCAGCAGCAGCGTCAGCGCCGCCAGCCCGATCAGGGTGACGAACAGCGCCTCAAACGGCAGCAGCGAGGCGTCGAGCGAATACTGGATGACGGCATCGACCTTGGCGCTGCCCGGCGGGGTGGGCAACTGTGCGATCAGGGTGACGAAGTCGCTGCCGCCCAGGTTGAGCGTGCGCGGCACGTCGTCGTTCTTGACCTTCGTGGCGGCCAGAATCTGCATCAGTTGATCGTGCAGCTCGGGCATCAAGGTCGAGGTGTTGATGATCCATGCGTCGCCGTCCGAGCGCGCGAAGGTGATGTCGAGCGGCACGGTGAATTTCTGGTTCACCAGGTCGCGGACATAGCCGGTGTCGATCTCGATGCCGATGACGATGGACGCGATGGTCACCGGCGCGCGGATCGGCACCACCACGGCCTGATAGATGCGCCCGTCCATCACCGCGATGAACTCGGCGCGGTCCTCGGCGTCGGCCTGATCGATCATGTCGGGGAAGGCGAACGTAGGGTCGTCCGATCCCATCGAGACGATGTTGCCCGTGGCCGCGGCGTCCGACGCCGTGCCGGTGTCGCCGATGATCTGGTAGTTTGCATCCACCAGGATGACGCGGTCGGCCTTGATGCGCTTGGTCAGGTTCTGCAGCGCCGACATGATGGTGGGGCGTTCGTTGGTGGTCACGGCCTGCCGGAAGCCGAAGTCCATCGCCAGGATGGTGGTGCCTTCGGCCACCGCGTCGGAGGTGTCGGCCACGTTGGCGGCGAACACCGCGAACGCCTTGCCCAGCTGGTTGCGCGCTTCATCCAGAATGCTGTCGCGCACCGTGCCTTGAACGGTGAAGTACGAGAACGCCTGGACGACGGCGAACAGGGCAGCGAAGAACAGGACCAGCTTGGTTTGAAATCTTTGGAACACGGGTGCGGGCCTAGTACTCGGTCTCGTCCTTGGCGCCGGGCTTGCGGCCCTTGCGCTCGGGTTTCAGCGTCACCGCGGCCTTGTAGTCGGCGGCCGCGTCGGCCACCGTCACGGCGGCGGCGTTGTCGGCCGTGCCGCGCTGGTTGGGGTGCCACGTTTTGACCGTATAGGCACCCGCGGGCACGCTCAGCGACGCCTTGCCGTCCTCGCCCGTCTTGGCGAAGTAGGGCGTCGGCACGGCAAAGATGTAGGCCAGCATGTTGTCGTGGATGTTGCAGCCCAGCGCGACCGCGCCGGGCTTGTCGAAGGTGACGAGCTGGCGTTCGGTGCCGCTGAACAGCTTCAGCTCGAAGGGCTTGGGGGCGGAGAAGGAATAGACGTGGTGCCGGAAGGAATCGCGGTTGGGAAACTCCACCGTCGTGCCCACCTGCACCGGCAGCACGAACGGGTCGAACTGCTGGTTCTCCTGGACCATCTGCGCGGGCTTGGGTGCGCTCAGCGCGCCGCCCGCGGGCACCGCGTACACCACGGCGTTGGCCACCGGCGCACCGGCCTCGGTGCTGACCTGCGCGTTCAACGTTCCCGCCGCCGCCGCGCCCGCCCATAGGGCGCAGATCACACCCGCCCATCCATATTGAACCATGACGTCCCCATTGTTTTCGCGGCGTTTCTTGGGCGTTAAGCCTCGCCCCACGGGCTCACATTATATATGTTGTCCGCGCCGTTCCATGGGGGCCGCGATTTTCACGAAAAAATGAGTAAATTCATATACTTGACATTGTTTTTGGCGGCCGGCTGCCCGCCTGCCGCCGCTTCCGCCGAGGCCCTGGCGGAAATCCTGGTCACGGCCCGGCGTCTGGCCCCGTCGGCGGGCGAACCGGCCTACGCCGCCACGGTGCTCGACCGGGCCGCACTTGATCGTGCCGCAGGCGCGCGCCTGGACGACGCCTTGCGCGCCGTGCCGGGTTTCGGGCTGTTTCGCCGTCAGTCCAGCCGGGCGGCGCACCCCACCACCCAAGGAATCAGCCTGCGTGGGCTGGGGCCTTCGGGCGCGGGGCGCACTTTGGTTATGTTGGACGGGATTCCGCAGAACGACGCCTTCGGCGGCTGGATCGATTGGAGCCGTCTGCCCACGGCGGCCATCGGCCGGGCCTCCATCACGCGCGGGGCGGGCGCGGGGCCGTGGGGCAATCAGGCGCTGGCCGGTGTTATTCGACTCGACAGCCGCGGGCCGGGCAATTTCAGCGAACTCAGCGCCGGGCCGCAAAACACATTCGATGCGACGCTCGGCGCTACTTTTGACGCAGGGCACGTGCTTGCTCACGGCCACCGCACCGACGGCAGTTTTCTGATCCGCCAAGATCAGCGCGGGGGCGTGGACCGCCGTGCCGCCGACAAAGGCGGCGTGATCGAAGCCGGCGCTCGTTTTGCATTGTCCGACGACACCGTTCTGCGCGCCACCGCGCGCCATTCCGAAAGCCGCTTTGTCAACGGGTTGGACATCGCCGTATCGAAAACCCGCGTGTCCGATGCGGCGCTCTCGCTGCTGCACGACGGCGATGCGACCTCGTGGGAAATCAACGCCTATGCGCGCGATCAGGCCTTCCGCGCGGTGTTCGCCGCCGTCAACGCCACGCGTACCATCGCCACGCCGTCGTTGGATCAGTTCGCGGTGCCCGCCACGGCGCTCGGCGCCAACGCGGTGCTGCGCCACAGCCTCGATGAAACGTTGTCGCTCGATGCGGGCCTGGACGTGCGCCATGCCGAGGGTGCGACCAACGAAAACTTCCAGAACCTGGGCGCGGGCTTCACACGCGTTCGCAAAGCCGGCGGCGAGCAACTGTTGGCCGGTGCGTTCGCCGAAGTGAACTGGCGGCCCACGGCTGAATTTCTCGCCACCTTCGGCGGACGCGTGGATGCCTACGAACAGTCAAACGGAATGCGCCGCGAAACCGTGCGGGCCACGAATATCATCGTGCGTGACGATGAATATGCAAGCCGCGACGGCCGCATCGGCACGGTACGCGGCGCGCTGCGCCATAACGTTTCAGAAACTCTGACGTGGCGCGCGGCGGCCTATACCGGCTTTCGCCTGCCGACGCTCAATGAACTTTACCGCCCCTTTCGCGTCGGCAACGACATCACCGAGGCCAATCCGGCGCTCGATCTTGAGAAGTTGTCGGGCCTCGACCTCGGCGTGGACGTCACCTTCGCGCCCGGCGTCGTGTTCACGGCCACCTACTTTCATTCCCGCCTGAAAAATGCCGTCACCAACATCACGGTGCGCACCACGCCGGGGCTCGACCCGGGCTTGGGTGTGGTGGTGCCCGCGGGCGGTGTGCTGCGCCAGCGCCAAAACCTTGCGCGCATCACCGCCAACGGGCTGGAGGCCGATGTCACCGCGAGCCTCAGCCCCGCATGGTCGGCGTCGTTGCGATACTTATATACAAGCCCAAAAATCAGCCGCAGCCCACACCAGCCCGCGCTGCAAGGCCTGAGGCTTGCCCAAGTGCCGCGCCATCAAGGCGCGGCGCAGCTCATCTGGACGCGTGATGTGTTTTCGCTGAGTGCCGCGCTGCGCGGCACGACCAAGCAGTTTGACGACGACCAGAACACGCGCATTCTCAAGGGCTACGTCGTGGCCGACCTGTCGGCGCAAGCGACGGTTACTGACAACGTCAAGCTCACAGCTGCGCTGGAGAACGCCTTTGACCGTACCATTGAATCGGCGCGCTCGGCCGACGGTCTGGTCTCGGTCGGCACGCCGCGGACGCTGCGAATCGGTTTGCGCGCGGGGTTCTAGGCTGCGTATTCTATAAAAAATATTCCTCGCCCCCGTCTTCGGGGGAGAGGGATGCGCAGGCTTAGCGAGATGAAATCGAGCTTAGCCGAAGCTGGGTGAGGGGGCCGGGAGCTTGCAAGACACGCGGTTGCTGAGTTTGTTGCTTCGTCGCCAAACAAACCCCTCACCCTTCCCTCTCCCCAAAAGGGGAGAGGGTAAGAACAGAAAGGGGCGGTCTGCGTGACAGATTCACAAAAACTCTTAGGTCCCAGCTATCTGGCCGTGGCGTTGCAACTCGCCGTCTATGCGGTCAACCGTTGCCCGGACCGCGAAAGTGCCCGCGTGCGCATCGCGGCCAACCTCGCCCATGTGGCCGAGAAGGTGCGCGGCACCAAAAAATGGCTGGGCCCCTCCTTGAAATTAATCGTGCTGCCCGAATATCTGCTCACCTGTTACCCGCAAGGCGAGGAGGTGGCGGTGTGGGCGCATAAGGCGGCACTCGATCCCAAGGGCCCGGAGTACGACGCGCTGGCGAAAATCGCGCAAGACAACGCCGTGTTCCTGGCGGGCAATGCCTACGAAACCGACAAACATTTTCCCGGCTATTACTTCCAGACCTGCTTCATCATCGCGCCCTCGGGCAAGACGGTGCTGCGGTATCGGCGGCTCAACTCCATGTTTGCGCCCACGCCCCACGACGTGTGGGACAAATACCTGGATATTTATGGATTGGACGGCGTGTTTCCCGTGGCGCGCACCGAGATCGGCAAACTCGCTGCCATCGCATCCGAGGAAATTCTCTACCCCGAGATCGCGCGCTGCTTTGCCATGCGCGGCGCGGAAGTGTTCGTCCATCCCACCAGCGAAAGCGGCAGCCCCCAACAAACATTTAAAGATGTGGCCAAGTTGGCGCGGGCCATCGAGAACATGGCCTACGTGGTGTCGTCCAACACCGGCGGGCTGCACGACACGGATCTGCCCCAGGACGCCGGCAACGGCGGCTCGCGGGTCATCGACTATAAGGGCAATCTTTTGCGCGTGGCGGGCTGGGGCGAGAGCGTTTATGCCTCGGCCGAGATCGATTTGAACGCGTTGCGCCGTGCGCGGCGCGAGCCGGGCATGAACAACTATCTCTCCCGGCAACGGTTTGATGCGTTTGCATCATCGTATGCGTCTCATGTGGTGCAGCCCGCGAATGCGTTGCTCAATTCCGACGGCTCGCTGAAAAAACCCAAGCGCGCGCATTTCGCCGAAGCCCAGGCCCGCATCATCAAGCGGCTGACCAAGGCGGGATTGATATGAGAGTTATTTTTCTTCTGGTGATGATGATGAGTTCAGTTGCTCACGCGCGCATCGACCTGTCGCAACGCCAAGGTGTGCAGGAGATGGTGATCAGCGTCAAAAATCTCGACGCCGCCACGGCGGTGTACCGCAACGTCGCCAAGTACGAGGTCAAGCACGAGGGCGCGGGGGATGCGTCGCTCATCGCCGCATGGGGACTGCCCGCGCACGTGACAATCACCGAACGCGTGATGGGCGTGCCCGGCGTCGATAAAGGGCTGCTGCGCCTGGTGAAGATCGATGGCATGGCGCAAGTACAAGTCCGCTCCAGCGCGCGGCCGTTCGATACCGGTGGCATCTTCAACTTCAACAGTCTGGTCAAGGACATGGACGGCGTGTTCGAGGCCTTGCGTGACCACGGCTTCCAGGGTTTTGCCGATCCGAACCGCTACCAGCTCTTCGGCAAGACCTACGCGGGCGGCGTGTTGCGCGGCCACGACGGCGTGGTGATCAACCTGCTGCAGCGCGTCGGCGGAACCTACGACGACATGCCAACCTTCGAGACCATGAGCCACATCATCAACGCCACGCAGATGGTGGCCGACTACCAGGAAAGCTTCGACTTCTACACCAAGAAACTCGGCTGGAGCGTGCGCTGGGAAGCCTCGCCGACGTGGCCACCGGACGGCTCCAACAACATGGGTATTCCGAATAATGTTTTGCTCAGCGGTGCGGTGAAAGAGAAGGCCGCCAGCTTCGCCATCACCAAAGACTCTGACGGCGGCACCATCGAGATCTTCAACTTCGAGGGCGTGTCGGGGCGCGATTTCTCCGAGCGCGCCCAGCCGCCCAACCTCGGCCTCATCACGTACCGCATTCACGTGCGCGATTTGGCCGCCACGGCGAAAGACATGGCCGCGCGCGGCGTCGTGTTGCATCGGCCCGTCGCGTCGGCCTTCATCGCGCCTTACGGCCCGGTGAAAGTCATGGTCGTGCGCGCCCCGGGCGGTTCATGGCTGGAATTCTTCCAGCAAGCGAACCCCTCACCGCCTCGCTGACGCTCGGCACCCTCTCCCCTAGAGGGGCGAGGGTTCACTTTACCTCTCCCCTCTAGGGGAGAGGTCGCGACAAAGTCGCGGGTGAGGGGTCTGCTGAGCCCGATTCGCGCGCCTTAACCATTTTCTACCCTGGGTAACCGCCGCAAACCCAAGCATTTCCTATCTTTGCGCCCGCCTTGCCTCATTCCATGGCCCCCATGCTACTCTTGCGCGCCGCCAAGAAATGGCGGCATCGCAGGACGAGCGGACCGCCATGGAAAGCATGGATCACGAGCAAGCCCTGGCCCTGTTGGGTCTGTCGGGCACCCCCCAAGCCGACGACATCGAGGCGCAGTATGCACAGCGCCGCCGCCTGCTCGAACGCCGCTGGGTCACCTCGCATTCGGATTTGGAAAAACGCGTGCTTGAAGCGCAGATGCGCGAGCTCGACGCTGCGCGCGAGGCCGCGCTCAACGAACAGCAACGCCCCGCCGGTCTGCCGCCCGGTGCCGGCGTCGAGCTGAAGATCGGCGCGGTGCTGGCCGACCGCTACGCCGTGCGCGCCAAGATCGGCTACGGCCCGCGCGCGGCGGTGTACCGCGCGTTGGACCTGACCTGGGGCAAGGAGGTGGCGCTGAAGGTGTTCGCCGGGCAGTTGATGCTGGTGCCCGGCGCCTCGAAACGGTTGGCCGAGGCGATCCGCCCCACCTTCGGCTTCGCGCACTCAGGGATCGTGAACACCTACGGCATGATCGAAACCGGCGCGCAGACGATGATCGCCATGGAGTTTGTCGACGGCAGACCGCTGTCGGAATCCGCCGTGCCCTCGGGCTGGTCGCACCCGAAATCCGCCGCCGACATTCTGCGCGTGATCGAACAGGTGGCCGAGGCGCTGATCTACGCCGAACCCAAGACGCTGCACCTCAACCTCTCGCCGCAAAACATTTTCATGATCGGCGGCAAAGCGCGCGTGGCCGACTTCATGATGTCCCAGGCCGTGCCGGTGCTGGCGGCTGCGCGCAGCGCCGACCCCACGGCGGCGGCTTACGCAGCACCCGAAGTGCTGGCGCTCGCATATTCCGAAACGCCCGACTTCACGGCCGTGGATTCGCGCGCCGATCAATATTCGCTGGCTGCGGTGGCCTACGTCATGGCCACGGGCACCGCGCCCGACGCGGGCCGTAGGCCCTTGGGCGCGTTACGCCCCGACCTCGCCCCTGAGTTCACGGCGGCCGTCGAGCGCGCGCTGGCGCTGGCCCCCGAGGCGCGCTTCAACACCCATGGCGATTTCATCGCGGCTCTGTCGGCCACGCCGCGCCGCTTGCCGCGCCTGCTCAACCGGCTGGCGGCGGGTGTGATTGTCGCGGGCTTGGCGCTCATGGCCGTGGCGGGACTGCGCCAGGGCGACGGCCTGTTGAACTTGACCGGCACGCGCGAAGTGGCCTCCACCCAGCGTCAGGCCCAAGCCTTGCAGGAGCGCACTGCGTTGTTGCGCGGCGCGCTGGTCGAGGCGCAACGCAACCTGCAACGCCGGGGCATGGATGCGCGCCTGGCCCTGAACGCGGATAAAAACTCCACCGACGCCAAACGCACCGTTTCAATGTTGCAGGCGCTGTCTGATTTGGTGACGCCGGGCATCTTCAATCATCCCGACGTGCTCAACGCCTACAATCTGGCGGGCCTGGGCGACGAGCACATCGCGCGCGCGCGCCATGCCGAGGCCGTGGCCGTGCTGACCACCGCCGAAGCGGTCCTCACCGCCAAGGTGTACGACCTGCGCCAGGCGGAACTGCTGATCGAACGGCAATTCGGCGGAAGTTTGCCCACGCTGGGCGCGCAGGCCAAATCCGCCCGGCCCGAGGACAAAGCCGAACAGGTCAAGCAGGACTGGCTGGCCGCCGTGACGCAGCGCCGCCGCTTCGCCGAGGCGCTCGAGCAGGACCTGGTGCTGATCCCGGCCGGCGCGTTCAGCATGGGCGACCTGGCTGGCAACGGCGCGCGCTCCGAACAGCCGGTGCGCGAGGTGGCGGTGGCCGCCTTCAAGCTCGGCCGCACGGAAGTCACGCAAGCGCAGTATGCGGCGTGCGCGGCTGAGGGTGCGTGCGCGGCCGTCGTGCCCAAAGCCGCGGGCGAGGACCTGCCGGTGTCGGGACTGAGCTGGTTGGATGCCCAAGCCTATGTGGACTGGCTGCGCGTGAAAACCGGCGAGGACTACCGCCTGCCGTCGGAAGCCGAGTGGGAATACGCCGCACGCGCCGGGGCGGCCACGCCCTACGCCTGGGGGGCGAGCCCCGGGCGCGGGCTCGCCAACTGCCTGGATTGCGCCAGCGTGTGGGACGGCGCGCAGCCTGCCCCCGTGGCCAGCTTCAAGGCCAACTCATTTGGTTTGTTCGACATGACCGGCAACGTCTGGGAATGGACGGCCGATTGCTGGTACCGCGATTACACCTCTGCCCCGCCCACGTCATCCCCGCGCGACGGGGGCGCTGCCTGCGAAAAGCGTGTGCTGCGCGGCGGCAGCTGGGACAACGCCGCCTGGCTCGCCCGGGTGAGCTATCGCGCGTTTGCTCCGGCCGCCACGCCGCATGAACTCTACGGGTTCAGGATCGCCAAGAGCGTGGAGTAGAGCGGGCCTGGCCACCCTTCGAGCGTTGGGGGCATTCATCCAATCGGGCCGGGCGAGCGTATCAATTGCTCAAATCCGGAGACCGCCATGCAGTGCCCCGAGTGCGAACAGTTTGGACTTACCCTGATTTAGTGGAGAGACAATTAGGTTGTTTTGGCCAAAGCGGCCTCGAATGACACTGGCGATTTGTATTCCAATGCGGAGTGCCGCCGCAATGGATTGTAGAAGCCGTC